>Ga0256839_1000265_pt1 | contig 68246 bp, 54 predicted proteins | sample 354166metaG_FD_185968 | JGI IMG/M metagenome (GOLD analysis project Ga0256839, IMG submission 185968) | Hydrothermal vent microbial communities from Mid Atlantic Ridge, Atlantic Ocean - 354-166 | ecosystem: Environmental > Aquatic > Marine > Hydrothermal vents | place: Atlantic Ocean: Mid...
CAGGCGCCGTGGGTGACCACGGCCACCAGCCGGCCGCCGTCGGCGAGCTGTTCGCGCAGCCGCCGCGGCACCTCCACCACCGCCCCCGCCAGCAGGATCAGATCGAAGGGGGCGCAGTCGGGAAGCCCCGCCCGCGGATCGCCCGGCCGCGGCACCACATTGTCGCACTCCAGCGCGGAGAGACGCCGTTCCAGGGCGTCCACCTCGCCGGCCCGCTCCACCAGCAGGAAGACGGTGCTCACGAGCCGTGCCAGCACCGCCGCCACATAGCCGGTCTCGTCGCCCACCACCAGCGCCGTGTCCTCGGGCCGGGGTTCCGCCGCCTGCAGCATCTTGGCGAGGGCCAGGGGTTCGACGAGGCGGCGTCCGTCGCCGAGATCCAGGTCCTCGTCGGAATAGGCGACGCCGCGCAGCGAGGCCGGCACGAAGACCTCGCGCGGCACCGAGCCCATCGCCCCGAGCACGCGCGGATCCTCGATGCGGTTGGGGCGGAGCTGGTTCTCCACCATGTTGCGCCGCGCCGCCGCGAAGTCCATGGCATCCGTCTCCGTGGCCGTCTCCGGGCCCTCCTCTAGCGACGGGAGGCGATGCCGGCAATTCGCCCCTTCGCCGCGGCGGAGGGCGGCGGCCGTCCGCCGCCCCGCTCAGGGCAGACGCCCGCGGACGGTGAAGCGCGCCTCGAAGGCGGCGACGAGGTCGAGATGGTCCTCCATCAGCCGGCTCATGAGGAAGCGCCGGCGCACCGTCTCGCGGGCGGCGGCGCCGATCCGCCGGCGCAGGTCCGGATCGCGCACCAGCTGGACGATGCGCGCCGCCGCCTGCTCCACCGTGTCCACCAGGAAGCCGTCGACGCCGTCGGTGATCTGGTGGCGGATGCCCCCCACGTTGCCGCCCACCACCGCGGCACCCTTCCACATGGCCTCGGTGACGGTGAGGCCGAAGCCCTCGCGCAGGGATTTCTGCAACACCACCGCCGCCCGCCGCTGGAGGGCGTTGACCAGCGCCGAGTCCTGCACCGACAGCACGAGGATCCGATCGTCGCGGTGGGCCAGCAGCGCCTGGTAGATCTCCGGCCCCTCGGGATCGTCGGTGGCCACGTTGCCGAGCAGCACCAGCCGTGCGTCCACCTCGCGCGAGGCCAGTTCGAAGGCGCGGATCACGCCGTGGGGATCCTTCCAGCGGTCGAAGCGGGAGATCTGCACCACCAGCGGCAGGTCGTCGGGGATGCCGTAGTGGTCGAGCCGTTCGCGGATCTCCGCCTCGCTCATCTCCCGGTTGGTGACGCTGAAGGGATCGATGGCCGGCATCACGAAGCGCTGCGGCACCCGCAGGCGCCGGGCGTATTCCGGCAGGTGCAGCACCACCAGATCGTAGCGCTCGATGAAGGAGGCCAGATAGTTCCACACCTCCCGGTCGGGGCGCGTCAGGTCCACGTGACAGCGCCAGATCCAGGGCGATTTCTTGCGGTAGTGACGGATCAGCGGCAGCGGCTGGGGATCGTGCACGATCACCACGTCGTGGTCGAGGTGCATCCGCACGGCGTTCTCGTACACGACCTCCTCGTAGATGTTCCGCTTGAGCTCGGTGAAGTTGATCCTCGCTCCCTGAAGGGCGTTGTGGAACTTCTTGGTGATGGCGAAGAAGTCGGGCCGTCCCTGGATCACCCGCCAGCCGGTGCGGACGCCGGCCGCGTTCATGAGCAGGGTGAGGCTGGAGAGGATCTGGGCGACGCCGCCGCCATAGTAGGTGGAGTTGACGTGGACGATGTGCAGGTCGCGCAGCCGCTCGGCCTTGGCCCGGATGCGGTCGACGGTCGCGGCCCCGACGAGGGGCTCGTAGTCGTCGAGGCTCACCGTGCGGAACGGCACGGGATCCGCCTGCACGAAGCTCGCCATCTCCCTCCTCCCCGCGACGGCGCCGTCCCGACCTCAGGCGGCGGAACCCTCCACCTCGTAACCGGCCTCGACGATGGCCCGCTCGATGCGGGTGCGGTCGAGACCGTCGGACGCCTCGACGGTGACGAGCCCCTCCTCCAGGCTCACCGTGACCCGGGCGCCGGGGGCCGCGGCGCGCACCGCCTCCTCCACCGCCCGCACGCAGTGTCCGCAGCTCATGCCGCGCACGCGCAGCTTCAGCGTGGTCATGGTCCCTTCTCCCGGCTGGACCCCTTGCAGGTGGACCTTCCCGGAACCGCAAGGTCAAGGGCCGGCGAGGGCCCGCCCGAGCACTTCGGCGAGATCGCGCGAGAGAGCGGGCCGCTCGGCGAGCGCCTCCACCACCGCCCGCATGGCCGTGGACCAGGGCTCCACCAGCCGGCGGAAGCGGGTGAGCGGCGTGGCGAGCCGGGCGGCGAGCTGGGGATTGTCCGGATCGACGCGGGCCACCGCCTCCGCCAGCAGCCGGTAGCCGGCACCGTCGGGACGGTGGAAGCCGCGCGGATTGGCGCGGGCGAAGGTCTCGTAGAGGGCGCGCACGCGATTGGGGTTGCGCCAGGGGAAGCCGGGGTCCGCCGACAGGGCGCGGATGCGGTCGAGACAGGCCTCGTCCTCGCGCCGGGCCTGGAGGGCGTACCATTTGTCGAGGGCGAGGGGTTCGTCCGACACGCGCCCGCGGAAGTCGGCGAGCAGCGCCTCGGCGACGGCGAGGCCCTCGATCACCGCCGGCTCCAGCGCCGCCATGCGGTCGGTGAGATTGTCGGCCCGACCCCAGAGGTGGAGGATCCGCGCCTCCGCCTCCACCGGCGCCGCCACCGCCAGCCACGCCAGGAGCCGCGCCCGCAGCGCCCGCGCCCCCATGGCCGCGGGATCGGGTGTCCAGGGACCGGCCACTTCGAGCCGGTCCAGCCGCGCGGCCAGCGCGCCCGCCTGTGGTTCGGCGAGCTCCCGCCGCACCGCCCGCCAGCTCCGGTCCACCTGCAGCGGATCGAAGGGTGCCAGCCGCTCGGCGAGGCGGTTGCGGCTGGGAAAGTCCAGCAGTTCGGCGGCGAACAGACGATCCTCCGGCAGCGCCTCCAGCACCCGGCCGAAGGCGCCGGCGAGCACCCGCAGGGCCTGGTCGGTGCCGCCGCGGGCGTGGTCCTCGAGGGCGGCGAGGGCGAGCCGCTGGCCGGCGTCCCAGCGGGCGAAGGGATCCGTCTCGTGGGCGAGGAGATGGGCGAGATCGGCCGGGGCGTAGGGGGCCTCCAGCAGCACCGGCGCCGAGAAGTCGCGCAGGAGGGAGGGCAGCACCGCCCCCTCCCCCACCCGGAAGCGCCAGCGCCCCTCCCACGTCTCCAGCACGACCCGATGCTCGCGGGCGGTGCGGCCGTCGGGGCCCGCGACCGGACGCAGGATGCCGTCCTCCCGGTCGAGGAAGGCGAGACGGACCGGGATCACCAGCGGCTCGGCGCCGCCGTCGGGGCGCCGCTGGGCCAGCGTCAGCTCCAGCCACGGCCCCTGCCGACGCCAGTGCGCCGAGAGCCGCGGCGTGCCCACCTCGTCGTACCAGCGGGCGAAGGGACCGAGGTCGCGGCCGCTCGCCTCCGCCATGGAGGCGAGGAAATCCTCCACCGTGGCGGCCCGACCGTCCATGCGCCGCAGATAGTGACGCACGCCGGCGACGAAGACGGAACGCCCCAGCAGTGTCTCGAGCATGCGCAGGACTTCGGCACCCTTGTAGTAGACGGTGGCGGTGTAGAAGTTGTCGATGCGCACGTAGCGGCGCGGCCGGACCGGATGGGCCAGGGGGCCGGCGTCCTCCGGGAACTGCAGTTCCTGCAGCAGGCGCACGTCGTGGATGCGGACGGTGCCGCGGGACTGGCGGTCGGCGGCGAACTGCTGCTCGCGCAGGACGGTGAGCCCCTCCTTGAGGGTGAGCTGGAACCAGTCGCGGAGGGTGACGCGGTTGCCGGTCCAGTTGTGGAAGTATTCGTGCGCGACGATGCGGGCGATGCGCAGATGGTCGCGGTCGGTGGCGATGTCCGGATCCGCGAGCAAGGCGGAGACGTTGAAGATGTTGAGGCCCTTGTTCTCCATGGCCCCGAAGTTGAAATCCGGCACGCCCACGATCTGGTAGAGGTCGAGATCGCACTCGAGGCCGTAGACCTCCTCGTCCCAGCGCATGGCCGCCTCCAGGGCGGCGAGGGCGTGACGGCAGCGGGGCAGATCGGCGGGCCGGCCGTAGAGGTGGAGGGTCACGAGGCGGCCGGAGGGCGTGCGGTGCCGCGCCTCCAGCCGGTCGAGATCGCCGGCCACCAGGGCGAAGAGATAGCTGGGCTTGGGGAAGGGATCGTCCCATTCGACGAAGTGGCGGCCGCCGGGAAGGACGCCGCGGGCCACGGGATGGCCGTTGGCGAGCAGCACCGGATAGCGGTGGCGGTCGGCCTCGAGACGCACCCGCCAGCGGGCCAGCACGTCGGGCCGGTCCTGAGCCCAGACGATGCGGCGGAACCCCTCCGCCTCGCACTGGGTCAGCAGCAGCCCGCCGCTCTCGTAGAGGCCGGAGAGGGCGGCGTTGGCACGCGGCCGGATGCGGGTCCGGACGCGGAGGGTGGCGCGGTCCGGCACGTCGTCGAGACGCATGACCTCTCCGTCCACCGGCAGCGAGGCGGGATCGCGGGGCCGGCCGTCGACGGCGAAGGCCAGCGTCTCCAGCCCCTGGCCGTGGAGTTCGAGGGGACCCGCCCCCTGCCGTTCCACCGCCAGCTCCGCCTCCACCTCGGTGGCCTCGGGATCGAGGCGGAAGACCAGCCGGATGCCGCGGGTGGTGAAGGCCGGCGGCCGGTAGTCCTCGAGGCGGACCTCGCCCGTCTCCCCCGGTGCGTCGCCCATGGCACCCTCCCGTGTGTGCACCGTCATGCTAGAGCGATCGCCGCCCGCCCGTCACGGGGAAGGGACGGGGAAAAAAGAAGCCGCGGCACGCGGCCGCGGCAGGTGGGGTAGGGAGGAAACGCCTCAAGTCGGGTGTCACAGGGGGAAATCCCATGAACACGTCATCCCGGTACGCCAATGACGGGATCCTGGCAAGGGAAATTTCACCTCGGAGTTGGACGATCGCTTCGAATTCGTCTCGAATGCCGTCGATTCCGCGGCGCGGCCACGGCGCGCACCACGCTGGCCGACGGCCGCTCCGGCGCCTAAGTGCGGGGCGGTGGAGAGTCCGGGGGATGCCATGGAGAGCCGCGACGTTCCCCACGGGGTGGACGTGACGGCGCCGGATGGGTCGGAGATCCGGCTGCTGCCGACGGTACCGCGGGGCAGCATGGTCCACTGCCGGCTCCCGCCGGGGGCGGTGAGCCGGGCGGTGCGCCACCGCACCGTGGACGAGCTGTGGTACGTGCTGCGCGGCCGTGGGGTGCTGTGGCGGCGGTGCGGCGGGGAGGAACGGGAGACCCCGCTCCTGCCCCACACCGCCCACGCCATTCCCCGTGGCACCGCCTTCCAGTTCCGCAACACCGGCCGCGAGCCGCTGGACATCGTCATCGTCACCATGCCGCCCTGGCCGGGCGAAGCGGAAGCGGAGCGGGTGGTCGATCACTGGCCGCCCCGTCTCTGAACCATCGATCCGAGGGGGAGTGCATCATGGCCAAGGCCTTCGCATCGACGGCCGATCTCACCGAGAAGAGGGTCAGCTTCGAGGAGCTGGCACCCGGCATCCACGCCTTCACCGCCGAGGGCGATCCCAACTCCGGCGTGGTGGTGGGCGAGCGCGGCGTGCTCGTCTTCGACGCCCAGGCCACCCCGAAGCAGGCGCGGCGGGTGATCGAGCGCATCCGCACCGTCACCGACCGTCCCGTCCGCTACGTGGTGCTCTCCCACTATCACGCGGTCCGCGTCCTCGGGGCCTCGGCCTACGGGGCGGAGGAGATCGTCGCCTCCAGCGGGACCCGTCACCTGATCGAGGAGCGCGGCGAGCAGGACTTCGCCAGCGAGGTCGGCCGCTTTCCCCGTCTGTTCGAGGACGTGGAGGGCATCCCCGGTCTCACCTGGCCGACCCAGTGGTTCGACCGGCGGCTGGTGATCGATCTCGGCGACCGACGGGTGGAGCTGCTCCATCTCGGCCGCGGGCACACCGCCGGCGACATCGTCGCCTGGATGCCGGAAGAGCGGGTGGTGTTCGCGGGAGATCTCGTGGAATACGGGGCCACGCCCTACACCGGCGATGCCCATCTCCGCGACTGGCCGCGTACCCTCGACCGGCTGGCGGAGCTGGGGGCGGAGAAGCTGGTCCCCGGACGCGGGGCGGCGGCGACGACGCCGGCCGAGGTGGGCGAGGCCATCGCCATGACCCGCGCCTTCCTCACCGATCTCTTCGGCATCGTCGAGGCGGGGGTGAAGGCCGGCCGCTCGCTCAAGGAGGTCTACGACGAGGCCGTGGCCCGCATGCGCCCGAAGTACGGCCACTGGGTGATCTTCGAGCACTGCATGCCCTTCGACGTCACGCGGGCCTACGACGAGGCCTCGGGCATCGACTGGCCGCGCATCTGGACCCACGAGCGGGACCTCGAGATGTGGCGGCGGCTCGAGGGCGGCGACTGAGCGCCGCCCGGCCGCAACCGGGACCGCCGTCGCCGCGGCCGGCGACGGCCCGACCCGTCACGGACGGCCGGTGCCGTCGAGGCCGAGGATGCGGCCGGATGCGGGGTCGATGTCGAGGGCGAGGGCGGCCGGACGCCGCGGCAGACCGGGCATGGTCATGATCTCGCCGCAGATGGCCACCACGAAGCCGGCACCGGCCGCGAGCCGCACCTCCCGCACCGGCACCACGTGCCCCTCCGGGGCCCCGCGCAGGGCGGGATCCACCGAGAAGCTGAACTGGGTCTTGGCGATGCACACCGGGAGCCGTCCGAAGCCCGCCTCCTCCAGTTCGGCGAGGTCCCGGCCGGCGCGCCCCTCCGTCACCACCTCGGCGGCGCCGTAGAGGACGGTGGCGATGGTGCGGATCTTGTCCAGGAGCGGCCTGTCCTCCGGATAGAGAAAGCGGAAGGGCTCCGGCCGGGGCGCGGCGAGCAGGTCCCGCAGATGCGCCGCCAGCGCCTCGATGCCGGCCCCGCCGCGGGCGAAATGCTCGCACACGAAGGCCTCGATCCCGAGTTCGCGGCGACAGCGGTCGGCCACCCGCGCCAGCGCCCGCTCGGAATCGGCGGCCATGCGGTTGAGAGCCACCACCACCGGCACGCCGAAGCGGCGGACGCCCGCCACGTGACGGGCGAGATTGGCGAAGCCGCGATCGAGGGTGGCGTCGTCGTCGCGGTCCAGGGCCTCCCGCGGGGCGCCGCCGTGCCAGCGCAGCGCCCGCAGGGACGCCACCAGGACCGCGGCGGCCGGCTCCAGCCCGCCCGCCCGGCACTTGATGTGGAAGAACTTCTCCGCCCCGAGATCGGCGCCGAAGCCGGCCTCCGTCACCACCACCTCCGCCAGCCGCAGGGCCAGGTCGGTGGCCACGAGGCTGTTGCAACCGTGGGCGATGTTGGCGAAGGGACCGCCGTGGACGAACACCGGCGTCCCCTCGCGGCTCTGCACCAGATTGGGCCGGAAGGCGTCGCGCAGCAGGGCCGCCATGGCCCCGGCCACGCCGAGATCCTCGGCGGTGACCGCGCTGCGGTCGCGGCGCCGGCCGACGACGATGCGGCCGAGGCGGGCGCGCAGATCGCCCAGATCGCGGGCGAGGCAGAGGATGGCCATCACCTCGGAGGCAGGGGTGATGTCGAAGCCGTCCTCCCGCGGCACGCCGTCGGCGGGACCGCCGAGGCCGACCACGATGCGCCGCAGCGCCCGGTCGTTCATGTCCACCACCCGCCGCCAGGCGATGCGGCGCACGTCCAGCCCCACCTCGTTGCCCCAGTGCAGATGGTTGTCGAGGACGGCGGCCAGCAGGTCGTGGGCCGAGCCCACCGCGTGCATGTCGCCGGTGAAGTGGAGATCGATGCGGTCGGCCGGTTCGATCCGCGCCCGTCCGCCGCCGGTGGCGCCGCCCTTGGCGCCGAAGCGCGGGCCGAGGCTGGGCTCGCGCAGACAGACGGCGGTGCGCAGACCGATCCGACGCAGTCCGTCGCCGAGGCCGATGGAGGTGGTGGTCTTGCCCTCGCCCGCCGGCGTCGGCGTCATGGCCGTGACCAGCACCAGCCGCCCCCGTCGCGGCCGGTCGACGAAGACCGTGGGATCCACCTTGGCCATGTGCTCGCCGAACCGGAACAGCGCGGATGCCGGGATGTCGAGCTCCGCCGCCACGGCCTCGATGGGCCGCAGATCCGCCTCCCCCGGGGTCATGACGGTTTCCGTGTGGTCCCGACCCGTCGGTGCGCCCGCCCACCGCGGCTGTCAAGCGGGCGCGCTTGACTTCCCGGCGGCCCGTCACCATACATCCGGGCGCGCTGGGGCCGTAGCTCAGTTGGGAGAGCGCCAGAATCGCACTCTGGAGGTCGGGGGTTCGACTCCCCTCGGCTCCACCAGCCCCGGGCATCCCGCTTCCGCCGCGGTACCTTCCGGCCGTCCTTCCGTGCGGGCCGGTCGTCTCGGGCCGCCTCCCTCGGGAATCCCGCCCCGCAACCGGTGTGACGGCATCGCAACAGCGTGACCGGGACACGTGATCCCGCCCGAAGCGATCCTTGTCGGCCGCCTCTCGCCCGCCGATAAGTCGAACGCGCACACGCGAGACACCGGAGCTGCCTTCATCGGGAACGCAGACCGGTCACCGGGTCCCACGGGTTGGACCAGCTGTTCGGAGGAGAGTCGATGACCGCACGGAAGGTGCTTCTGGCGACGACGGCGCTCGCGGGCGTCGGCGCCATGCTGCTCGCCACGCCGGCCGAGGCCGTCGAGGTGAAGGTGGGCGGCTTCATTCGCTCGGGCGTGCAGTTCGGCAATATCGACGATCTGCAGAACAACGCCGCCGTCCGCAACTTCTTCTTCCGTACCGACACGGAGGTGATCGTCACCGTCAAGGGCAAGGACGACGCCACCGGAACGGAATACGGTGCGCGGATCGAGTTCGAGGGTGACCAGAGCGTCAACAACAACGTCGACGAGAACTGGCTCTGGATCCGGGGCAGCTGGGGCGAGATCCGCTTCGGCAACGACGACGGTGCCTCGGACAACATGAAGGTCACCGCCGCCAACGTCGCCGCCGGTACCGGTGGTATCGACGGCTGGAGCAACATCGGCGCGGTACCGTTCCACTACATGAACAGCTCCGACGCCACCAAGATCATCTACTATTCGCCCAAGGTCGGCGGTTTCCAGCTCGGCGTCAGCTACACGCCCGATTCCGGCCAGAACGGGCCGAGCGGCGGTCCGACCAGCAACAATGCCGGCCAGTACGAGCACTGGATCGAGACGGGTGTGACCTACAAGGCCGACATGGGCGGTGCCTCGGTGCTGGTCGGTGCCCAGTTCTCCACGGCGCGGGGCGAGACCAACACCACGCCCGACTTCAAAGGCTACAGCGTCGGTGCCACCGTCGATGTCTCCGGCATCAAGGTGGGCGCCTCCTGGGCCCGCAACTCCACCGACGCCTCGGCGGGCGACGCCACCCGCTGGACCCTCGGTGCCGGCGCGTCGCTCGGGCCCGCCAACGTCTCCATCACCTTCGTCAAGCAGAACGCCGACGGCGGCAATCTCGTGAACAACGTGGGCGACGGTCACAACGTGGTGCTGTCGGCCGACGTGGCGCTGCTGCCCGGCGTCGCGCTCCAGGGCGACGTGGCCTTCTGGAACCTGGACAATCCGGGCTGGGCCGACGACAGCGGCGTCACCGGCACGGCGCGTCTGCACATGGGCTTCTGACGTCCACCTCGACGTCGGAACGGACGGGCGGCGGGCTCCGGCCCGCCGCTTGCCGTTCCGATCCTCCGGCATCGCATCCCCTTCCGCCTCGTCGGCCGGTCCGCTCCGGGACGACATGCGGAGACATCATGGGAGAGCTCGGCTCCCCGATGCGCCCCCGGGTCCCGGATCGTCCCGGTTCGGTGCGGAACCCGTGAGACCGTGCCTCCGTGGCCCGATCCCCGCTCTCGGGGCATGATGGTCACGCCCCACCGCGGGCGCCGACCTCACCCCTCCTGTCACCGGCCGCTCCGTCCCCGACCGCTCGCGTGTCGCGGTCCCGGGGCCCCGGGCCGCGAGGCCGGATCCACAAGACGGCCCCTCCCGCCGTCGCCCCGGATATCCCCGTCGCGCCGGCGGGACGATGCGCTCGCCCCTCGCCGCCGGTGGGCGGGATCGCGCTCCGAGAGCCCGGGTCGTGTCCAGGGCCGATACCGGCGTGACGCGTCTGCCCCTCTTCTCCGGAGCGAGGTCCTCGACGCCGCGGTCCCGGCCCTCGGCGGGATCACCGCGATTCTGTGCCGCCCACCGTTCCCCGCCGGATCCCGCGGACCGGCGTCCCCCCGGGGAACGATGCCGGAGCCGGCGGCAGGACCCGCGCCGGGTCGTCGGGACGCCGCGCCGCCACCGCCGCGGTCCATCCTCCGAGGAAGCCGTATGGCGTCGCCCCGCCGTACCCGTGCCCGCGGGCGGCCGCCCGCGCCGCTCCCGGCTGCCGTCTCCGTACCCCGTGCCCGGTTGCGAACGCGCCCGGATCCCCCGCCACGAACGCCTTCGCCGGGCGTCGCGGAGCGCCCGCCCCGGGCGAGGGGCGTCGGTCCCTTCGCGCCGGTCCGTCCGGTGACGCCCCCGTACGCGCCCGGCCCGGGGCTCACCGTCGGTTCCGCGACGGCCCGGATCCGTCCCGGAGACGCTCGCCTCCGGCCTGCCGCGACCGACCGCGCGATCGTCGACGTCCGTCCGGTGGCGGTGTCGTTCGCCGCTGGACGGCGGGGCTCCGGGCGATCCGCCGCGACGAGGATCGCCCGCGCCGTGGCCGGTGCCGTCCCGGGGAGCCGCTTCCCCGCGACGCACGGGCGGCACCCGCACCTCCGCCCGGTTTTGCTCCATCACGTGCGGCGACCCGGATGGACCGCCCTGCCCGGTCCGGAGAGGAGCCCACCGCGCTCCGGCGCGCCGGGATGGCGACGGGGCCGCCCGCTCCCGGCCCCCGCCGGCCATTCCGCCCCGTCGCGGGAGACGGGGTGCGTCTCACCCGCTGCGGCGGATCCTCGACGGGACGAGACGCGAACCGCGCTCGTCAGCCGCCGCCGGCCCGGCCATCCGCCTCGGCCGCCGCCCGCTCGCGCTCGCGCCGGGCCGCCTCCGCCTCGGCCTTCGCCTTCTCGGCCCGGGCCCTGGCGACCGCCTCCTCGAGCTCGGTCTGGGTGCAGAGGCCCAGCAGCACCGGATCGCGCGGGTTGAGCTCGTGGCTCTTCCAATGGGTGCGGTCGCGGATGGCCTGCACCGTCGCCCGGGTGGTGCCCAGTAGCCTGCAGATCTGCTGGTCGGAGAGTTCGGGATGGTGGCGCAGCAGCCAGGCGATGGCGTCCGGCCGCTCGTGACGCTTGACCAGCGGCGTATAGCGGGGGCCGCGGCGACGGGCGACGCGCTTGGCCTCCTCCGGCGGTTCCACCATCCGCAGGCGGGCGTTCGGATCCCTCTGGCAGCGCTCGATCTCCTCGCGGGTGAGGATGCCGGCGCCGATGGGATCGAGGCCGCGGATCCCCTGGGCCACCTCGCCGTCGGCGATGGCCTTGACCTCCAGCGGATGGAGCCCGCAGAATTCGGCGATCTGCTCGAAGGTGAGCGACGTATTGTCCACCAGCCAGACGGCGGTGGCCTTCGGCATCAGAGGCTTGGGCATCGCGATCGGATCTCCCCTGCGGAGCGAATCGGGTCCCGGGAGAGGTCCCGTTCCGCCCTGCGAAATGGCGATGCGGGCGGAGGCTGCAAGGGGGCGGCGGCCCGGTGCCGGCGGGGCGGCCGGGGAGGTGCCGGGCCCGCCCCGCGCGCGGATGCGGCCTCGGGTATACCCGGGAATGGGGCGGAGCCCCCCGCACGACGGGCCATCCTGCCGCGCCCGCGGCCGGTACCCGAACGTTTCTCGCCGAAACCGGAGCGCCGGTGCGGGGGGCCGCCGCGCCCACCGGCGGAGCGGACGCGCGGAGGCCCGGGAGGTGGCGGGGCCGTCGGCACCCCGACCGCGCGCCCGGACCGCCGCAGGGAGGAGTGCCGCCACGGGTCTCCAGCAGCCCCCTTCTCTACGAGACCCGGCCCGGTGCCCGTGCGATGCCGCCACGGGCATGCGGGTCCCCGAGGGCCCGAACCGGTGCGTCCCGACCGCCGGGCAGCGGACGGTGTCCGGCCAGGATCCCCCTCGCCCGCCCGCAACGGCTCCGCTCCCCTCCCCGCGCTGCGGGGACGGAGGCGGTGGGGTCCCCGGCCGCGGGACATCCCGACCATGCCCTCTCGGGAACGCCCCGATGTGGGAACGCCCCGATGTCGCCGTCTCCACCGGCCCGGGGATCGCCGCCCCCGCTCTTCGCCCGGAGCGGGCTCCGGTCGGCGCCCGCCCCGGCTCCGGCGGCCCCGTCCCACCGATCCCGAACGCCCGGGCCGACCGCCTCGCCCCATGGCCGGCCCGATCCGTCTCCCGCCGAAGGGTCTCGACGGCGTGCCGGCGGCGCCGCGAGGGGACCCCTCCGCCGCGGACGGCCGGGGCCTCAGGGCAGGGGCAGGCCGGCGCTCCCGTCGGCCAGCGCCCGCAAGGTCACCGGCACGAAGACCCCCAGCCAGGGCAGCGCCGGCCAGGGAACGCCTTTCCCTCCCCGGCCGGACCATCGCCGCCACCAGGCACCGCCACCGGCCAGCAGCACCACGCCGGCCAGCGCCCAGGGGCCCGGCATGCCGCCACCGGCCGGCGTCGTCCACAGGAGGAAGGCGCCGATGGCCCCGGCCCCGGCGGCGAGGGCCGCGGCGTCACGAACCACGCGGGCGAAGCGGTCGGCGGGACGGCCCGGCACCGGTTCGCCGCGGCCGTCGGCCAGCACCACGAAGCCCGCGGCCGCCGCCACGAACAGGACGAAGACGCCGTCGCGCGCGGCCCCGAGCGCCACCGTCCCGGCATCCACCCGCAGCGCCAGTCCGGCCAGCAGCAGCAGGACCGAGACGGCCTCGGGCAGACGGCGGACGTCGTGGCGGAGGATCTCGACGACGGCGACCACGGCGAGGGCCGCCATCGGCGCCGGCCCGGCGAGGGCGAAGCCCGCGGCGAGGGCGACGGCGAGGGCGGCAAGGGCGGGGATGTCGGCGCGGCCGGCGAGGATGCGGGCGCCGGCGAAGCCGGTGAGCAGGAAGGCGCCGGTGGTCGCCACCAGCGCCACCGCGCCCGCGGCGCCGGCCACCGGTACCGCCAGCACCGCCGCGAGGGGGAGCAGATCCACGAGCCGCCGGCCATCGAGGCCGAGGGGAAGGCGGAGGGGCCCGGCGGCGGGCCGGGGTGGGGCGAGGGTGGCGGTCCCGATCACGGTCCTTGCTCCGGCGATCCGCCGCCATCCTGCCCCACCTCGGTTAAGGCCCGGTTAACGCCACCGGCATCGCGCCCGCCGGCACCGTCGCGCCGCGCGCCTCAGCGCACCAGCAGGAAGATCCGCACGTTGCCGCGGAGGATGTCGAGGGCGAGGACCCCCCGCGCCTGGCGGACCGCCTCCCGGAATTGAGCGACGGTCTGCACTTCCCGGCGGTTGACGGCGAGCACGATGTCGCCCTCGCGGAGCCCGAAGCGCCAGGCCGGACTGCCGGGGACCACCCGGGCCACGTAGACGCCCTGGACCCGACCGCGGGCGGGATGGTCGTCGGGGATCTCGGTGACGAGGGCGCCGGCGAGACGCGGCGTCAGCCGGCCCGTCTCGAGGGCGGCGATCTCGGGTGTCCCGATGGTCACCGGCAGCGCGATCCTCTCACCGTCCCGGACCACGTCGAGGGTGACGGTGGTGCCGCGTTCGGCGAGGCCGATGCGGTTGCGGAGATCCGTGGCGCCGCGCACCGGATGGCCGTCGATGGCCACCACCACGTCGCCCGGCCGCAGGCCGGCCCGCTCCGCCGGCGAGCCCGGCTGCACCTGGCTCACCACCGCCCCGCCCTCGGCGGCGATGCCCAGCGCCGCGGCGAGATCCGGCGTCAGGTCCTGGACCACCACGCCGATGCGACCGCGCCGCACCTCCCCGTACTTCTCGAGCTGGGCGACCACCGCCTTCACCATGTTGGCGGGGACGGCGAAGCCGATCCCCACATTGCCGCCGGCCGGGGAGATGATGGCGGTGTTGACGCCCACCAGCCGTCCGCGGGTGTCGATCAGCGCGCCCCCGGAATTGCCGGGATTGATGGGGGCGTCGGTCTGGATGAAGCTCTCGTAGCGTTCGGGGGCGATGCCGCTGCGGCCCAGGGCGCTCACGATGCCCGAGGTGACCGTCTGGCCGAGGCCGAAGGGATTGCCGATGGCCAGCACCAGGTCGCCCACCTGCACCCGGTCCGAATCGGCGAAGGGCAGCGCCGTCAGATCCTCGGCCGGGATCCGCAGCAGCGCCAGATCGGTGGCCGGATCCGCCCCCACCAGCTCGGCCCGGAAGGTGCGCCGGTCCTTGAGGGTGACGACGATCTCCTCCGCCCCCTCCACCACGTGGTTGTTGGTCACCACCAGCCCCTTCTCCGCGTCGACGATGACGCCGGAGCCGGCGCTCAGCACCTCGCGCTTGGGAAGGACGTCGGGCAGGCCGAAGAAGCGCCGGAAGAAGGGATCGCGCAGCAGGGGATTGGTCTCGTCCGGCCGGAGCGAGCGCACCGCGATGTTCACCACCGCCGGCGTCGCCCGCGCCAGCACCGGCGCCAGGGTCAACACCCCCCGCTCCGGATCCTCGAGGGCGAGGGCGGCGGGCGCCGGCCGGGGCGCGGTCAGGGCGAGCCCGGTGACGAGGAGGAGCAACGCGGAAAGACGTGTTGGCCGCATCGGTCTCACCTCCGTGGACGTGGAGCCCTCCGACACCTATGAGAGGGGGCGAGGGCCCACAACCGTATCCGCGAATTCGGACGGGGAGAGCGATGAGCGAACGCGTACGCGAGATCCTCGGCTGGTACGAGGGCGAGCCGCCCGGCGTGAAGGCCAATCTGTACCGGCTGCTGATGCACGGCCGCCTCGCCGGCACCGGACGGCTGGTGATCCTGCCGGTGGACCAGGGCTTCGAGCACGGACCGGCGCGCAGCTTCGCGCCCAATCCGCCCGCCTACGATCCCCACTATCTCTTCCGCCTCGCCATCGAGGCGGGGCTGTCGGCCTACGCGGCCCCGCTGGGGCTGCTGGCGCAGGGGGCGGACACCTTCGCCGGGCGGGTGCCGCTGATCCTCAAACTGAACAGTGCCAACAGCCTCCACGCCGGAAGCCCGGACCAGGCCCTCACCGCCTCGGTGGACGACGCCCTGCGCCTCGGATGCGTCGGCGTCGGCTTCACCATCTACCCCGGCTCCGAACGCCAGTACGACATGATCGAGGAGGCGCGGGAGGTGATCCGCGAGGCGCGGTCGAAGGGCCTCCTGGCGGTGGTGTGGTCCTATCCGCGCGGAGGACGCCTCGCCAAGGAGGACGAGACGGCGCTGGACGTGGTGGCCTACGCCGCCCACATGGCCGCGCTGCTCGGCGCCCATCTGGTCAAGGTCAAACCGCCCACCGACCGCATCGCCCTCGAGGCGGCCCGCGGCGTCTACGAGGCGCAGGCGGTGCCGCGGGCGACCCTGGCCGACCGCATCCGTCACGTCATGCAGTGCGCCTTCGCCGGCAAGCGGCTGGTGGTCTTCAGCGGCGGCGAGGCCAAGGACACCGAGGGCCTGCTCGCCGAGATCCGGCAGATCCGTGACGGGGGCGGCTCCGGTTCCATCATCGGCCGCAACAGCTTCCGCCGCCCCTGGGCGGAGGCGCTCGACCTTCTGGACAGGATCGTCCGCATCTATCGCGGCGAGGCCTGAGTCCGTCCCGGCCCGCCGGTGCGGGCCGGGGTCTCCTCGTGCCCGCCCGTGCCCGTCCCTCCCCGTCGGAGCCGATGACACGCGAGTCCCCGTCCCGCCTGCGGCCCGCCCACAAGCCGCTCTTCCTCCTCACCACCCTCTGGGCCGCGGTGGGCGTGCCCCTCTGGCTCGCGGTGCAATCGGGGCTCCTCGCGCCGCCACCGGCGATGCCGCCGACCCTCTGGCACGCCCATGAGATGATCTTCGGTTTCGCCGGCGCCGCCATGGCCGGCTTCCTGGTGGCCCGGGCCGAACCGCGAGCGCTGGTGCTGCTGGTGGGGAGCTGGCTCCTGGCGCGTCTCGCTCCGTGGACGGCCGCGACACCGGCGCCGATCCTCCTGCTCCCCTTCCCGGCCCTCCTGGTCTACGGCGTGAGCCCGGCCTTCCTCGCGGATCCGAAGCGGCCGGTGAACCTGGTCTTCGGACTGGTGCCGGTGGCGCTGCTGGTGCTGGAGGCGGTGGTGGTACTGGGCCTCCTGCGCGACGAGCCGGCACGTGTCGCCGGGGCGGTGTGGAGCGGTCTCGCCCTCGTGGCGCTGCTGCTCGCCACCATGGGCGGCCGGCTGCTGCGGGCCGCCACCGCCGGCGAGGTGCAGCGGGCGGGACGTCGGTTCCGGGCGGATCTCGGCACCGGTCCCGAGCTCGCCCTGGTGGCCCTGCTGGGCTTCGCCCTCTTCGCCCTGTTCGACGACACCACCCGCCCCGCCGCCGGTACCGCCCTGCTGTTCGCCGGCGCCCTCACACTGGTGCGTCTCTGGCGCTGGCGGGCGCGGGAGGCGTGGGCCGTCGCCGAGGTCCGGGGGCTGCACCTGGGCTATCTGGGGCTGGGCCTCGGGCTGGTGCTGTGGGGGACGAGCGAACTCGGCGCCGGCCCGCCACCGGCCGACGCCGTCCATCTGCTCACCATCGGCGGGCTGGGAACCCTGGTCTTCACGGTGATCGCCCGCACCGCCTGCCAGCGTGGCGGCCTCGGCTTCGCGGCGGCCCGACCGGTGGCGCGCTTCGCGCCGCTGCTCGCCCTCGCGGCCCTTCTGCGCCTGCTGGTCCCCGTGAGCGGCACCCCGGCCTCCGCCCTGCCCACCGCCGCCACCCTCGCCTGGTCCCTGGCCTTCGGACTGCTGCTGGTGCGGCTCGTGCGCTGGCCCGGGGATCGGGCGCGCATGTGATCGCAATACGATAGTATCCTTGACGGAATTCCCTCATTAGGAGAAATTGACCGCGGCCCGGCGGGAGACGGCGCTTGGTCGCGGACCCGAGACGCATCCTGGTGGTGGGGGATCCGGTCTTCGCCCGCAGCCTGGTGCGGCTGGTGCTGGATCGCCTCGACTATGTGGTGGAATGCGTCGACACGGCGGTCGAGGCCGAGGCGCTCGCGAGCCGCCGCCGCATCGCCCTCTTCCTGGTGGCGCTGAACCTGCCGGACGGCACCGGTCTGGAACTGGCCCGTCGCCTGCGGCGCCGGCTCGGGGGTGAGGTGCCGATCCTGCTCTTCGGCGATGCGTGGAACGCGGCACGGGTGGAGGCGGAGTGTCGCGAGCTGGGGCTCGCCGGCTATCTGGCGAAGCCCGTCTCCATCGGCCGGTTGATCGCGACGATCCGCGAGCTCACCCGCGTCGTGCCGGCGGCGGAGGCCGCGCCGCCGTCCGAACGGCACGACGAGATCGACGCCGTCCACCGTCGTCTGCGGGAAGTGGCGGACGGCGACGCGCGTCTCCAGCGCGAGCTCGCCGAACTGTTCCTCGCCACCGTCCGCCGCTATCTCGGCGAACTGCGGGCCGCCGCCGACGACGATGCCCGCCTGCGGCGCATCGCCCACGCCCTCGCGGGGGCGGCGCGCAACGTCCATGCCCACGGGCTCGCCGCCCTCGCCGAGCGACTGGAACGGGAGGGGCGCCGAGCGGTGCCCCTCACCGAGCTGGCGGCCGCCGTCGGGGCCCTCGAACGTGGTCTGGCACCGACGGTGATGGACGGATCCTCACCCTGAGCCCCGGCCGGCTCCCTGGGCCCGGCGCCGGATCTCCCGCCGTTCCAGGGCGGCCGGCAGCCAGCGCTCGGCGAAGGCCTCGGCCGGACGCGGGACGTCGAACAGATAGCCCTGCCCCTCGCGGCATCCCTCCGCCAGCAGCAGTTCGCGGGCGCGCTCGGTCTCGACTCCCTCGGCCACACAGCCGAGCCCGAGGGTGCGGGCGAGGGTGAGGATGGCGCGGACGATGGCGCGCTGCTCCGCCACCTCCGGCAGGCCGCGCACGAAGCTCTGGTCGATCTTGAGGCGATGGATGGGGAAGCGCTTGAGATAGCCGAGGCTGGAGTAGCCGGTGCCGAAATCGTCCAGCACCAGCTCCACGCCGAGATCGGCGAGCTGACGCAGCGCCTCGATGGTGCGGCCGGTCTCCTGCATGAGGGCGCTCTCGGTGATCTCCAGCTCCACGCGGCTCGCCTCGACGCCGCTGCGGGCCAGCACCGCCCGGATCTCCTCGACGATGTCCCGACGCACGAACTGCAGCGGCGAGAGATTGACGGCGAGACGCGGCAGATGACGTCCCTCCAGATCCCACGCCCGCAACTGGGCGCAGGCCCGCTCCAGCACCAGCCGTCCGAGGCGGTGGACCAGACCGCAGCGCTCGGCCAGCGTCACGAAGGTGGCCGGCTCCACCGCACCGTCGCGGGGATGCCGCCAGCGCACCAGCGCCTCGGCTCCCAGCAGCCGGCCGTCGGCCAGGTCCACCCGCGGCTGGAAGACGAGGAAGATCTCGTCGGGATCGTCGCGGGCCAGCGCCTCGCCTAGCTCCCGCTCCAGCTCGATCCGGCGCAGATAGCGGCGCTGCATGTCGGCGTGGAAGAACGCATAGCCGTCGCGCGCCCGTTCCTTGACCCGGTAGAGGGCGATGTCGGCGTGGCGCAGCAACGTCGGCCGATCACGGCCGTCCTCGGGGAAGAGGGCGATGCCGATGCTGCAACTGATGCTCACCCGCGCCTCGCCCAGCTCCACCGGTGCCCGCACCGCCCGCACCAGCCGCTCCGCCAGCACCCCGGCCTCCTCCGCGTCGCGGACGAAGGGCTGGATCACCGCCAGCTCGTCGCCCGCCAGCCGCGCCACCACGTCGCTCCTGCGCACGCAGGCCCGGAGCCGCTCCGCCACCGTCACCAGCAACCGGTCGCCGGCCTCGTGGCCGAAGGTGTCGTTGATCTCCTTGAACCGGTCGAGATCGACGACGTGAAGGGCCACCCGCGCCCCGCGACGCGCCGCCAGCGCCAGGATGCGATCGAGTTCCTCGCCGAAGGCGGTACGGTTGACGAGGCCCGTGAGGCTGTCGAAATAGGCGAGCTCCCGCAGTCGCCGTTCCGCCTCGACCTTGTCGGTGATGTCGCGGGCGACGCCGCGATAGCCGCGGAACGCACCGTCGGGACCGAAGTTGGGGACGCCGAACACCTCGACGGTGTGCCGGTGCCCCCAGGCATCCTCCAGGGTGTAGCGAAAGCCGCGGAAGGGCGCCCGCGCCCGCCGCAGCGCCACGTAATGGGGCCAGTCCGGGCTCTCCACGATGGCCTGGATGTCGTCGCGCCGCCGCCCCAGGAACCGTTCCCGGGGAATGCCGAAGATCTCCTCGAAGCGTCTGGAGATGAAGACGATGCGGTCCTCGGCGTCGGTCTCCCAGAACCAGTCCGAGGCCGCCTCGGCGAAGTCGCGGAAACGCTTCTCGCTCTCCTCGAGCTGTCGGCGCGCCTCGTGTTCGGCGGTGACGTCGGTGGCGACGGCGAGGATGCCGCGCACCCGCCCCCGCGAATCGTGCAGCCAGGTCCAGTCGAGGCGCATCCGCACCACCCGGCCGTCGGTGCGGATCTTCTCGATGTGGACGGGACGTGGATCCGGCCGTTCCCGCACCACCGTCTCGAACATGGCGCGACAGTCGAAGGCGGGCGTGGTGGGAATCTCCCAGAGCCTGCGCCCGATCAGCGTGCCGTCGGCATGGCCGAGCATGCGGTGATAGGCGGGATTGGCGGCGACGATGGTTCCCTCGAGGTCGAGTTCCAGCACGCCGTGGGGCAGGAGCTCGAAGACGGTGGCGAGCCGACGGCGCTCGGCGTCGGCGTGGCGGCGGGCCTCGTCGAGGGCGTCCAGCACACGGTTGACGAGACGTGCGATCTGGCTGGTCTCGCGCGGTCCGTGCTCGGGCAGACGGCGGTCGAAGGCCCCCTCGGCGATGGCCGAGGCATGGCGACGCAGACGCTCGAACCACTCCGCCTCGCGCAGCACCAGCCCCAGGAGCGCCGCCGCTCCGAGGACCAGGCCGAAGAGCACCACCGCCGAGAAGCGGGCGAGAGAGGTTCCGGCGATGGAACCGAAGCGGGCGTCGGAGACCCGGATGCGCAGCTCGCCCACCGGCCGTCCCGCGAACCGGATCACCACTCGCCCCGTCACCGGCGGCGCGCGATCCGCCTCCGTCTCGCGGGCACGGGCGAGCACCAAGCCTCCCGTGGGATCGCGGATCTCGACGGCCCGCACGCCGGTGGAGGCGAGCAACAGCTCCACCTGCCGCTCCAGCGTCGCGATGTCGCCGGCGAAGAGGGCGGGGGCCAGCGTGTGGGCGAGGACGGCGAGAGTCTCGTCGCGATAGGCCTCGACCGCGGCCCGCTGGCTGGCACGGACGAGCCAGGTCTGGGTCGCGATCAGCACCGCGGCGGAGAGAATGACGATTCCTAGGAATCCGACGGTGATCTTCTTGCGAAACGACCAGTGGACCATCTCAGCTTCTCGTGAACGAACGCCTCGAAGAACGCGAATAGGACTCGTCGAAAGGCGAGCCATATTCGAGTCCCAGTCGTCGATAGAGGGCGAGGGACGGCGGCGTGACGGCCACCCCCAGCGTCGGCAGCCAGTCCACCGCCATCCCGGCGGCCAGCGCCGACCGGCGCAACCGCTCGACGGTCGCCGGCGGGACGTCGCGGTGGGCGAGGAGGGTCTTGCGCAGCTCCGCCGGAAAGGTGGCGACGATGCGACAGATCTCTTCCTCTTCCGTTTCCTCCGCCTCCATCCGTTCGTAGAACGCGCGCGGCACCGCCCCCATCTCCGCGAGTCCCCGCTCCACCGCCTCGACGACATTGCCGAGGCCGACGAAATGGATGCGGCGGAGCGGTGCGAGACCGCGGTCACGCAGGTGGTCGAGGGCGGCCAGGGCCACGAGGGAGAGGGGATCGGGCAGCGCCAGACGCACCTCCGCCACCGAGCCGAGACCGGTGAGTCCGGCGTCGATGCGCCCGAAGAAGGCGATCTCCCGACCGCAGACGACGTCAAAGACCGGCTGCCAGCCGTCCTGGAGGACGGCGGCGACGAAATGACCCGGTGTCAGGACCAGTTCACAGCCGACGCCGAACGCCTCGTCGAGACGACGGCGGAACTCGTGGAAGTCGAAGGCCGAGTGGACGCTGACGGGAAGCCGCAGTTCCCGTTCCAGCCATCCGGCCAAGGGCGCGACGCGCCGGGCGGTCTCGTAAAGACCGTGGAAGGGCGCCACCAGCAGACGGAAGGCGCCGTCCCGGTGCCCGTGGACGATCCGGCCCCCCAGGGCCGAGCCACCCGCGGCGACCAGACCGACCAGCAGACGCCGCCGATCGAGGGTCCACCACCTGCACGCCCTGTCCGCCACCACCCGGCCTCACGGCGTCGTGGCCCCGACCGAACCTACGCCTTCGCGCACCCCCCCACAAGCCCGAAGCGCGAAAGGAACACCGCCGTATTCATCCGCCGCGTTCGACGACCACCGCCCAGATCCCCTCGCCGCATGTCTCCACCGACACCAGCCGATGCCCCGCGGCCTCGCAGAAGTGGCGGAAGTCCTCGGGCGCCTTGGGATCGGTGACGAGGAAGCGCAGCCGCGTGCCGGGTGGACACCCCGCGAGCGCGCGGCGCGCCTTGAGGACCGGCAGCGGACACAGCAGGCCGCGATAGTCCATCTCCTCCACGGGCCGCCCCTCCGTCTTCCGCGTCTCGAGATGGGAGGGACCGCCGCCGGGAAAAGACACGCGGTCCGGCTCGTCAGTAGGTGACGCCCACGGCGATGCCGGCCATGTCCTCGGCCGGACGGTCGTCGATGCCGGTGGCGCCGAGCCGGCCCTCGACGTTGTCATGGAAGGCACGGGCATGATCAGGCGGAGACCTCCACTCCCTCGCGCACGCGCCAGCCGAGACCCACGGTGACGTGGGCGCGGATGGTGCCGGGGGCGAGGATGTTGAAGAAGGTCTCGCGGCCGCGATAGGGCGCGTTGGTGAGGGAGCCGCCGAGGCGGAGGGTAAGGGTGTCGTCCACCCGATAGGCGAGCCCCAGCTTGAAGACGGTCATGTCGCGCCAGCCGAAGCCGGGACCGTCGTCGCTGCCGAGCCGGGCGGGCCGGTTGCCCGGATTGCCGACGGAGGCGATGTGGTCGTAGCGGATCACCTGGACGTCGCCGGTCAGCAGGAGCCGCTCGTAGGGCTGCCAGGCGAAGCCCACGCCGTAGGATTCGGGAATGTCGAAGTCGCCGCCCTCGGCGAACAGGCCGTTGTACTTGGAGAAGGGGGTCATCCAGAAGCGGCTCTGATAGGCGAGACCGACGGTGAGGGTGTCGGTGAGGCGGCCGACCCAGCCGATGTGGAAGCCGAAGCCCCAGGAATAGTCGTGACCGCGGTTCGTGACACTGTTGGGGGCGACGCTCGCCACCGGATTGGCGAAATTGTGGAGGCCGTAGGCCTCGAACCGCTGGACGGCCAATTTGACGGAGAGCCCGACGGCGTGACCCTCGGCGATGTGCACCGCCACCGTGGGGGCGAGGAAGAGCTGGGCGAGATCGACGCCGGCACGACCGCGGCCGAGGAGGCCGTGGTCGGGCGGCGCCCCGAAGACGGCCGCACCGAGGCCGCGGGTGCGGCGGTTGAGGCTCTCGTATTCGGTGTTCATGCCGCCGTTGCCGTAGATGGCGAGACCGAGGGTGACACGGTCGTCCAGCCGCCGGCTCACGCCCAGTTCCGGGATGAAGAAGTGCTCGGCCTCGTCGGCGTGGAACCGGCCGGCGAAGGGACCGAAGGTGGCGGCGCGCAGGGTGGCGCCGCGGCTCGGGTGGAACCAGTCGAGGCCGAAATCGACCCGGTCGCCCACGAAGGCGAGGGCGGCGGGATTGCTGGCCGGCGCGAGGGCATCGTGGGCGCTGCCGATGGCGGCACCGCCCATGGCCTTGGCCACCGCGCCGTAGCCGTGGGCGAAATAGCCGTTGGTGGCACGAACGCTGCCGGCGGCGAAGAGGCAGGCGCACACGCCCGCGAGCGCGACGATCCGCATTTCTCCTCCCTCCCGATGGCCCGTGCGATGTCCGTGGGAATGCCGCGCCCGAAGGCCAGCGGGCGGCCCGGGGGAGGCAAGGCGACGCTCTCACGGATCCGAATATGCGCATATGTTCGTGTTCTGTCCGTCTCACCTTCGCCGGGGCGCACCTTGCAGCGGGCGGGGCCTCTCGCTACATCAGCGACGCCCCGCGGAGGGATGCCGGAGTGGTCGAACGGGGCGGTCTCGAAAACCGTTGTACCCTTACGGGTACCGAGGGTTCGAATCCCTCTCCCTCCGCCAGCGAGTTCCGGACCGGGTGCGCGCGGTGGCGACGTCGCGGTTGCGGTGGGGCGAGGTGTGCACCCTGCCGCCCGGGGCGGTGACGGCGGCGCTCAGACGGCGGTGGCGAGCACCGCCAGGGCGAGATCGTGGAGACGGCCGTTGCTGGCGAGGATGGCGGGACGGTGGGGATCGAAGGGACTCCCCCCGAGGTCCGTCACCCGGCCGCCGGCCTCCGTCACCAGCAGCGCCCCTGCCGCCTGGTCCCAAGGATCCAGCCCGCGCTCCCAGAACAGGTCCAGCCGGCCGCAGGCGACATGGGCCAGGTCCAGCGCCGAGGCGCCGAGGCAGCGCACCGCCTGGACCCGCTTGACCATCGCCCGCCACTCGGCGGTGTTGTCGTCCCGACTCTCCCAAGCGTCGTAGGGAAAGCCGGAGGCCACCACCGCCCGGCACAGGTCGTCGGTGGCCGACACCCGGATGGGCCGGTCGCCGCACCACGCCCCTTCTCCCCGCACGGCGTGGAAGGTCTCCCCGCGCAGCGGGTCGTGGATCACCCCCAGTTCGACGCGTCCCTCCCGCTCGAGGGCGATGGCGACGCAGAAGCGCTCGAGACCCCGGGAGAAGTTGGTGGTCCCGTCGAGGGGATCGACGATCCAGCGCACCGGCGCCGCCCGCCGCACCTCCCCCTCCTCGCCGAGGAAACCGTGGTCGGGAAAGCGCTCCGTCAGCACCGCGGCGACGGTGCGCTCCGCCTCGCGATCGGCGGCGGTGACGGGATCGGCGGCCCGCTTGTAATGGATGGCGACGCCGGCCCGGAAGTGACGACGCAGCACCGCGCCGGCGGCGCGGGCGGCGGCGAGGGCCGCCTCCAGCTCCGCCCTCATCCCCGCCGCTCCCGCAGATGGCCCCCGAGCCAGGTCATGCCGAGGAAGCAGATCAGCGAGACATAGACGAGGAAGGCCGAGATGGCGCTGGCGATGCGCATGTCGTTGCGGATCTGCTGGAACAGCTGCAGGGGCAGGGTCTGGGCCTCGAAGCCGGCGACCATGCTGGTGACCTCGAACTCGCCGATGGAGATGGCGAACACCAGGAGCGCCCCCGACAGCACCCCGGGCAACACGTTGGGCACGATCACCCAGCGCAGACGCTGCCACAGATTGGCACCGAGGCTCGCCGCCGCCTCCGAGAGGGTGTCGATGTCGAGGGTGTCGAAACTCGCCAGCGTGTTGCGGATCATGAAGGGGAAGCCCAGCAGGGTGTGGGCGACGATCACCATCCCGATGGTGCCGGAGAAGGCCAGCGGCGGCTTCGAGAAGGCCAGCAGCAGGGCGGTGCCCACGATCACCGGCGGCAGCACCAGCGGCAGCACCCGGGCGACGGCGGTGGTGAGCGCCCGCGCCCGCCCCTTCATCCGCGAGATGGCGTAGCCCGCCGGCACGGCGATGAGCAGATTGAGCAGCACGGCGCTGGTGGCGACCATCAGCGACACGCCAAGCGAGCGGGACGTGGCGGGCTTGGCGAGGAACTTCGCGTACCAGCGGAGGGTGAATCCCTCGGGCAGGATGTCCTGCCAGTAGACGCTGAAGGAGAAGATCACGGGCATGCTGATGGGTACCACGATGAAGGCCACCAGCAGCACCAGCGCGATCGTCCGGAAGGGGCCGAGCCGGCGCACCGTCAGCCTCCCCCGCTGGCGCGCACCCGCCGCTCCACCAGATTGAGCAGCACCAGCACCGACGCGATGATGGCGATCAGCACCACCGAGAGCGCCGCCGCCTGCGGCAGGTCGTAGGTGGACTCCGAGGTGTGGTAGTAGATCTGGATGGCCAGCAGGTTCTTGGCCCCGCCCACCAGCGCCAGCACCGTGCCGAAGGCCCCGAGCAGACCCGCGAACTGGATGGAGAGTCCCGCGAGGAAGCCGGGAGCCAGCACCGGCACGATCACGTGGCGCCACACCTGCCAGGGGCGGGCCCCCAGATTGCGGGCCGCCTCCACCAGACTGCGGTCGAGGTTCTCGAACATCGCCGCCATGGTGAGGGTCATGAGGGGGATCTGGAAGAACGCATACACCAGGACGATCCCGTACCAGGAATAGACGTCGAAGTAGACGTCCCGGGGCAGGCCGAAGAGTCGCTGGACCATCAGATTGAGGACGCCGTTGCGACCCAGCAGCACGATGAAGGCGAAGGCCACCACCAGACCGGAGAGGGTGAGGGGCAGCGAATAGAGGGAGAGGAGGAAGCGGTGGAGGCGCGGCGGCAGCCGCGGGGCGAGATAGCCCACGAAGGTGCCGCCCACCGCGCCCACGAGGGCGCCGGCGGTGGCGAAGAGCAGCGAGTTGCGGATGGCGGTGAGATAGACGGGATTGCGGAGGATCTCGAGATAGTTGTCGAGGGTGGGGACGCCCCGCGCGTCGAGGAAGCTCCGCACCGCCATCACCAGGATGGGGTACAGCTCGAACAGCAGGACGAACAGGGCGAGGGGCAGCAGCAGGATCGCCTCGCTCCACCGCAGTCGCACCGGCTCACCCTCCCTGGCCGCCATCCGGGAACGGAGGGGGCGGCCACCACGGCCGCCCCGTGCCCGGGCAGGGGCTCACTGCGCGCCCACCGCCCGCGCCCAGGCCTCCTTCAGCCGGTCGGAGATCTCGGCGTCCTTCCGGTAGTCGACGAAACGGACGTTCGCATAGGCTTCCCTCGGCGGGAATTTGGCGGCGATCTCCGCCGGCAGCTCCACCTTCGGGTTCATGGGCGAGACGAAGCCGGCGGCGTAGAGCTGCTGACCCTCGCCGCAGAGGAGGTATTCGAGGAACAGCTCGACGGTCTTGGGATGGGGCGCGTTGCGGGCGCCCACCACGCCGCCGCCGGAGGCGATGGTGCCGTCCTCGGGGATCACCACCTCGGCCGGAATGCCGAGATCCTCCTTCCACTTGAGGAGATTGTAGTCGAAGTTGATGAGGATCGCCACCTCGCCGCGCTGGAACTTGGAGACGTCCACCTTCGGGTCCACCGAGGCGACGATCCCCATTTCGTGGAGCTTGCCGAGGAACCGGGCGCCCGCCTCCACGTCGTAGGGATCGCCCGCGACGGCGTAGGCGGCCGCCTTGACGGTGGCCTCGCCGGTTCCCGTGGCCCGCGGGTCGAGATAGGCCACGAGACCCTCGTAGGCGGGATCGGCCAGCTCCTTCCAGCTGCGCGGCACCTTCTCCACCATGCGGGTGTTGACGATCCAACCGAGGGTGCCCTTGTAGGCGGCATACCAGGTGGACCCGTCCTTGCCGATCCCCTTCTGCCCCTCGGGGAGATCGTCCCAGCAGCTCACCCGATAGGGATAGGTGAGCCCCTCGCCGGCCAGGATGGAGGCGAAGGCGGGCTTGAGGTCCGCCACGTCGTTCTTGGAGGCGTTCTCCTCGCGCATGCGCGCCAGCACCACCGACGAGCCCATGTCGATGTCCTGCTGGCGGATGCCGTACTTCTCCTCGAAGCGGGCGTAGATGCCGCCGTAGTTGGCCCAGGTCTCGGGCATGCCGTAGGTGTTGATGACGCCGCCCTCGGCCCGGGCCCGTTCGGCCAGCGCCTCGAGGTCGACGCCGCCGGCCCGCGCCGCACCGGCGGCCAGGAGTGCGACGACGGCGATGCCGCCCAGGAGAATCCGTCGCTCGCGCATCATGCCTTCCCTCCTTCCTTCCTGCGTCGGAGCCGTCCGGCCGGCGGAGGCTTCGGCGCTCCATGGCGCCGGCGCCCCTCGACACCGGCCCCTCCCTCCCCGGCCGGCAGCAGCACGCCGGCCGTCGGCGGGAAGCCCAGGAAGACCCGCTCGCCCATGGGAAAGGCGGTCGCCTCCCGGGCGGGCAGATCCACGTCCACCGCGTGATCACGGGCGAGCTCCACCCGCAGCCGCACCGAGGATCCCAGGAAGGTGGCGGGTCCGCTCCGGCCCTCGAGCACGTTCCATCCCTCCGGCAGTGCGGCCGCCTCGCGCGCGGCCCGGAATTCCTCGGGCCGCAGGGCGAGCACCACGGCCCCGCGTGGTCCGTCCGGCGCCTCCATCCGCAGGATGCGGTCGCGCCAGCGCAGCTGTCCGTCGGCGTACTCGCCCTCGAAGAAGTTCATGGTCCCGACGAAGCCGGCGACGAAGCGGGTGCGGGGACGGCGGTAGACGTCCACGGGCGTGCCCACCTGCTCGATGCGCCCGCGGTTCATCACCACCACCCGGTCGGAGATGGCGAGGGCCTCCTCCTGATCGTGGGTGACGTAGAGGGCGGTGATGCCGAGCTCCTTCTGGATGCGGCGGATCTCGACCCGGAGCTCCTCGCGGATCTTGGCGTCCAGGGCCGAGAGGGGCTCGTCCAGCAGCAGCAGCCGCGGCTCCTTGGCGAGCGCCCGGGCGAGGGCCACCCGCTGCCTCTGGCCGCCGGAGAGCTCGTGCACCCGCCGGTGCTCGAAGCCGGGCAGGCGCACCAGCTCCAGCAGCTCGGCCACCCGCCGCCGCCGTCCCTCGCGGGGGACGCCCCTGAGCATGAGGGGAAAGGCGATGTTGCCGGCGACGTCCATGTTGGGGAAGAGGGCGTAGGACTGGAACACCATCCCCACGTCCCGCCGCTCCGGCGGCCGCCCTCCCACGTCGACGCCGTCCAGGAGGATGCGCCCCCGATCCGGCGTCTCGAAGCCGGCCACGCAGCGCAGCACGGTGGTCTTGCCGCAGCCGGAGGGGCCCAGCAGCGAGACGAACTCGCCCTCGGCCACGGCGAGATCGATGCCGGCCACGGCCACCACCGCGTCGAAGGTCTTCACCAGCTCCTCGACGGCCAGCATCACCCGCACGGCCCCGTCTCCCCCGCGGTGGCCCGCGCCAGGCGGTGCATGAGCTCCGCCGTGCGGACGTAGAGCTCGCGGTAGACACCGTAGAGCTCGTCGTGGACGGCCCGTGCCGCCGGATCCGGTTCGATGGGCGGATCGAAGGCGAGGAAGCGCTCCATCTCCCACCAGTCCCCGAAGACTCCCACGCCCATGCCGGCGACGAAGGCGGCGCCGAGGCAGGACCCGGGGTGTTCGCGCACCGGCTCCAGGGCGAGGCCGAGGACGTCCGCGGTCACCCGCTTCCACAGGCGCGAACGGGCGCCGCCGTTGGCGACCCGCACCCGCCGCACGGCGAGACCGTGTTCGGCCAGCACCTCGAGATGGTGGCGGAAGCCGCAGGCGATGCCCTCGAGGATGGCGCGGAAGAGATGGCCGCGGCCGTGGGCGAGGGTGAGGCCGAAGACCACGCCGCGCGCCTCGGGATCGTTGAGGGGGGTCTTCTCGCCCAGGACATGGGGCAGCACCACGAGACCGCCGGCGCCGGGACCCGCCGCCTCCCCCTCGCGATCGAGGGCGGCGTAGTCGCGACCGCCGCCGAGGGTGTCGCGGAACCAGCGGACGAGGCTGCCGGAGGCGGCCATGCAGCCGTTGGGCAGCCAGCGGCCGTCCACCAGATGGTAGTCGAGGAACAGGCGCGCATCCACCAGCGGCCGGTCGGTGGCGTAGAGGATGTCGCCGGCGCCCCCCAGCTTGACCAGGAGATCGCCGGGTTCGATGACGCCGGAGGAAAAGGCGGAGGCGACGTGATCGGCGCTGCCGGCCACCACCGGCGTGCCGGCCCGCAGTCCCGTCGCCGCCGCCGCCTCCGGCCCGACGGTGCCCACCACCTCCCGCGGCCAGCGCACCGGCCCCAGCCAGTCCTCGGGAATGCCGGCGAGCGCCAGCACCTCGGGGATCCAGCGTTGGGCACGGAAGTCGAACAGACCGCTCTCCAGCGCCCAGTTGCGCTCGACGCCGGCCGCCCCGGTCAGGCGATGGACGACGAAGTCGTAGGAGCCCAGCAGCCGGTGGGCACGGGCCATCACCTCCGGCTCGTGGCGGCGCAGCCACAGGAGCTTGGGGCCGAGGCTCTGCTGGGTGATGGCGGATCCGGTGCGGGCGAGGATGTCGGCCTCGTCCAGGCGCGCGCGGAACTCGGCGATCTCCGCCACCGCCCGGGCGTCGTTCTGCTGGATGGAGGGACGCAGCACCCGACCCTCGGCGTCCAGCAGCACGATGGTGGGGACCATGCCCGTCACGCCCACCGCCGCCACCGCCCCGGCCTCGGCGCCGGCCTTCGCCAGAAGCTCCGGCACCAGCGCGCACACATTGGCCCACCACTGTCCGGGATCGGCCTCGGCGAAGCCGGGCCTCGGGCTCGCGAGATCGGCGGGGCGCTGGGCGGTGGCGCGGATGCCCCGCTCCGGGTCCAGGAGGACGCCGACGGTGGAGGTGGTGCCGATGTCGAGGCCGAGCAGCAGCGTCATGGTTCACCTCAGCGCGGCGACCCGGTCCATGAAGCGCGCCACCCGGTCCCGGTCGACGGGATTCCAGGTGATGCCGTCCACCTTGAAGTGGGTGCCCACCACGCAGCCGTCGGCGACGGCGAGGATGGAGGTCACATTGTCGAGATGGACGCCGGTGTTGGCGAGGACCGGCACGTCGGGGACGGCCGCGCGCACCCGCGCGAGCTCGCTGGCGTCCACCGCCTCGCCGGTGAGGGGACCGGAGACCAGCACCGCGTCGGCCAGGGCCGAGAAGACGGCGCTGCGCGCCCTGAGCGCGATGTCGCGGTGGTCGAGGGCGGCGGCGAACTCGGCGTTGACGTTGTAGAGCAGCCTGAGGTCGGGGCGGCCGAGCTGGCGGCGCAGCCGCTGGGCGCGGGCGGCATCCGGCCGCCACAGGCCCATGTCGGCGGCATAGACGCCGGTGAACACCTCGCGGGCGAAGGCGGCGCCGGTGGCGCAGGCGATGGCGACGCTGGCCACCGGGTCCCACAGATAGTCGACGCCGAAGGGCACACGCAGATGCGGCTTCACCGCCGTCACCACCGCCGTCATGGCGGCGATCCCCTCGGGCGGCGCCTCCAGCACGTAGGGGCGGTCGTTCTCGTTGCCGAACATGATGGCGTCGACACCGCCCTCCTGCAGCGCCTCCACGTCGCGCAGCACATCCTCCACGAGGCCGTCGAGGCCGCGGTCGGCGTCGTAGAGGGGGGCGCCGGGGAGGGCGCCGATGTGGGCCATGCCGATGACCACCTTGCGCTTGCCGGGGAACAGCTCGGGCACCGTCACTCTCCCTCGGGTGCGACGGGACGGGCGAGGCGCAGCGCCACCCCCGCCCGGGCGAGGGCGGCGGCGAGGGCCGGCGGCGGTTCCGCCTCGCAGACCAGCACGTCGATCCGTTCGAGATCGCACACCCGCACCACCGACATCCGACCGAACTTGCTGGAATCGCACAGCACCACCACCCGGCGGGCGCGGGCGAGGTAGACCTGCTTGATCTCGTTGTCCTCGGGGGAGTACTCGAAACAGCCGTCCCGGGTGAGGCCGGCGATGCCCACGAAGGCCACGTCGAGCCAGTAGCGGGCGAGTTCGCGGGCGGCGAGGGAGCCCACCAGCGACAGCTCCCCCCGGCGCACGCGGCCGCCGGGCAGATAGACCTCCGCCCGCCCCTGTCCCAGCACGCTGGCGGCCCGCAGACTGTTGGTGAAGACCCGCACGTCCTCGCGGTCGGCGAGACGGCGGGCCAGCTCGAGGGTGGTGGTGCCGACGTCGAGCCCGATGGTGGCGCCCGGCGCCACCAGGGCCAGGGCCGCCTCGGCGATGGCGGCCTTGGCGGCGGCGTGGCGGCGGGCGCGGGCGCGGAAGGAGGGCTCGTCCAGCGCCAGCGCCACCGCGTCGGTCCCGCGGCAAGCCACGGCGCCGCCGTGGGTACGGTGGAGCAGGCCGTCGCGGGCGAGCCGCTCCAGGTCGCGGCGGATGGTCATGGCCGAGACGCCGAAGCGGCGCGCCAGCTCCTCCACGGTGGCGAAACCGTGCTCGGCGACCAGCCGATGGATGCGTCGGCGGCGGGCCTCGGCGCCCAGCGGACCGGCATTCTCCTCCGGCCGGCCGGGATCGGGGATCGGCGTGTTCACCGCAGCCCTCCCGTTCGGTTGTGCACAGACTATCCCGTCCGTATCCGCGCGTCCAGCGCGGAAATGCGATTGACGATGTTCGTTTGCGAACGTATCCTCGCCCCGTCCCGAGACCGCACAGGGAGGGCGACGCCGTGTCCCTCGCCACCGACCTCGCCGGTAAGCGCGCCATCGTCACCGGCGGTGCCGTCGGCATCGGCCGCGCCATCGTCCTCGCCCTCGCCGCATGCAGCGTCCGCGTCGCCGTCCTCGACCGCGACCGTCCCGGTGCCGAGCGCACCGCCGCCGACGCCGGCGGCGGCGCCGTCCCCGTCCAGGTGGACGTGCGTCGCCGCGACAGCGTGGAACGGGCCTTCGCCGAGGTGGAGCGGGCGCTGGGCGGCTACGAGATCCTCGTGGCCAATGCCGGCGTGTCCACCATGAACCGGGCGGTGGACCTCACCGACGAGGAGTGGGACTACAACTTCGACGTCAACATCCGCGGCGTCTTCCTCACCAACCAGATGGCGCTGCGCCACTTCCTCGCCCGCCGGGTGCCCGGGGTCGTCGTCAACGTCGCCTCCATGGCCGGCAAGATCGGCGCGCCCCTGCTGGCCCATTACTCCGCCAGCAAGTTCGCCGTCATCGGCTGGACCCAGGCGGTGGCGCGGGAGGTGGCCGGCGACGGCATCCGGGTGAACGCCGTCTGCCCCGGTTTCGTGCGCACCGGCATGCAGGAGCGGGAGGTGCAGTGGGAGGCGCGCCTGCGCGGCCTCACCCCCGAGCGCGTGCTGCGGGAATACGTGGACCAGACTCCCCTCGGGCGCCTCGAGACGCCCGAGGACGTGGCGCCGGTGGTGGTGTTCCTCGCCTCCGACGCGGCCCGCTTCGTCACGGGCGAGGCGGTCAACGTCACCGGCGGCGCCCGCATGGACTGAGGTGATCGGCTCCAGGGAGGAGAGGCGTCATGACGAGGATCTCGCGGGGCGTCGTCGCCGGTCTCGCCGCGGCGCTGCTGGCCGGCGGCGCGGCCATGGCGGTGGAACTCGACGTCATCATGGAGGAGGTGCCCGACTACGACGTGGTGGCGAGGCTCACCGAACGCTTCGAGGCGGAGCACCCGGACATCCGCGTCCGCTTCGACGCCATGCCCTACGACGCCATGCGGGACAAGATCCTCACCTCCTTCCTGGCGCCGGAGGCCAGCTACGACGTGATCATCGTCGACAACCCCTGGATGGTGGAGTTCGCCCGCGCCGGCTATCTGGAACCGCTGGACGCCCGCATCGCCGCCACCGAGGGCTACGACTACGGGGACTTCGTGGGCCCGCTGCGGGCCATCGGCGAGGTGGACGGCCGCATCTGGGGCGTGCCCTACTACAACTATGCCCTCGGCCTCATCGTCCGCCAGGACGTCTTCGACCGCGCGGGCCTCGCCGTTCCCACCGATCTCGAGGACTATGTGGCGACGGTCCGGCGTCTCACCGGCGACGGCTTCTACGGCGCCGCCATGCAACCCCAGCGCGGCTACAAGATCTTCGAGGAGTGGAAGAACTGGCTCTATGCCGCCGGCGGCGACCTGTTCGACGACGAAGGGCGGGTGATCCTGGACTCGCCCGAGGCGATCCGGGCCCTGGAGCTCTACATCGAGACCCATCGCGAGGCCGCGCCACCCAACTCCCTCAACTGGGGCTTCGACGAGGCCCTGCGCCTGATGGCCGCCGGCAAGGCCGCCACCATGCTCAGCTACAACTGGATGCTGCCCACCCTCAACAATCCGGAGGGACCGGCGGGCGCGCTGGCGGGCCGCTTCCAGCTCTACGAGGTGCCGGGCGGCAAGGCGGTCCTGGGCGCCTGGCACTGGGCCATTCCCCACAACACGCCGCACAAGGACGCCGCCTGGACCTTCGTCTCCTGGATCACCTCGAAGGCGGTGGACAAGGAGCGGGTGATCATGGGGGGTGCGCCCGTCCGCGTCTCCGTCATGACCGACCCGGAGGTGTGGGAGAAGGGCTACGGCGAGCGGTACTACCGCACCGTCCTCGCCATCCTGGAGGATGCCGAGCCGCTGGCGGTGGGCGAGCGGGCCGAGGAGATCATCGAGATCGTCGGCACCGAGCTCAACGCCGCCGTGGCCGGAGAGAAGAGCGCCGAGCAGGCGCTCCGGGACGCCGCCGACCGGGTGCGGCGGCTCCTGGGTCGGTGAGGCATCGATCCGTCGGCTCCGACCGCGGACGTCCGGTCCCCCGCGGGACCGGACGTCCGGCCGTCGGGATGCGCTGAGATGTGGCGGCCGCGCCTGCCCCTGCGCCATCGCATGCTGCTGCCGCTGGTGGGGCTGCTGGCGGCGGTGCTCGCCTGGCCGGCGCTCTTCGCCCTCTGGGTCTCGCTCCACGACTACCGCCTCACCCGCCTGCGCGACGTCCGCTTCGTGGGCCTCGACCACTACCGGGCGCTCCTCTTCGACCCCGTCTTCCTCAACGCCATGGCCAACACCCTCCATTTCGTCCTCGCCGCCGTGGCGCTGGAGCTGCTCCTCGGTCTCGGCCTCGCCCTCGCCCTCCACCGGCTCCGGACCGGCCGCCACCTCGCCCGGGCGCTGGTGCTGGTGCCCATGTTCGTCACTCCCATCGCCGTCGGGCTCATGTTCCGCTTCCTCCTCAATCCCCAGCTGGGCGTCGTTCCGTACCTCCTCGGCCGACTCGGCATCACGGTGGACTGGTTCGGACCCGGTCTCGCCCTCTGGAGCCTGATCCTCATCGACGTCTGGCAGTGGACCCCCTTCATGGTGCTGATGCTGCTGGCCGGTCTCGAGGCGCTGCCGCGCGCCCCCTTCGAGGCGGCGCGCGTGGACGGCGCCTCCCCCTGGCGCATCTTCACCCGCATCACCCTCCCGCTGCTGCGGCCGGTGGTGCTGGTGGCGCTGGTGATCCGCGGTCTCGACGCCTTCAAGGTGTTCGAATACGTCTACGCCATCACCCGTGGCGGTCCCGGCGACAGCACCGAGACCGTCCAGTTCCTGATCTACAAGGTGGGATTCCGCTTCTTCCGCATGGGCGAGGCCTCGGCCATGGCGTGGCTCCTGCTGCTGGTCACCCTCGCCCTCACCGTCCTCCTCTGGCACCTGCTGCGGCGTCGGGAGGCGTGAGCCGTGCCGCGTCCCGCCACCCTCCTCACCGGCCTCGTGGTGCTGCTGGCCCTCGCGAGCGTGCTGTTCCCCTTCCTCTGGATCGCGCTCGCCTCTCTGCGCCCGCCCCATCTGGTGGCACGGCCCGATCTGCTGTGGGTGGCGCCGGATCCCGCCAACTGGCGGGCGGTGCTGTTCGAATCCGACGTCCCCCGCTACATCCTCAATTCCCTGCTGGTGGGGACCGTCACCGTCGCGGTGGCGCTGCTGGTGGGGGCCCCCGCCGCCTACAGCCTCTCGCGCTGGCGGACCGGCGGCGCCGGCACCCGCTTCGCCATCCTCGCCGCCGAGATGATGCCGCCGGCGGTGGTGATCGTGCCGCTGTTCCTGATCCTCTGGCACCTGCAGCTCACCAACAGCCTGGTGGCGGTGGTGCTGGCCCACCTCACCTTCGTGCTGCCGGTGGTCACCTGGTTCCTCGTCGGCTTCGTGGACGATCTCCCCCGCGAGCTCGAGGAACAGGCCATGATCGACGGTCACACACGGTTCACGGCCTTCCTGCGGGTGGTGCTGCCGGCCATCCGCCCCGGCATCGGCGCCGCCGCCGTCTTCGGCTTCGTGCTCTCGTGGAACGACATGTTCTACGCGCTGGTGCTCACCGGCGGCGCCAGCCGGACCCTGCCGGTGGCCATCGCCGGCTACTGGACCTTCCGCGGCATCGAGATGGGCAAGATGGCCGCCGCCATCCTCGTGGCGGTGGTGCCGGTGACGCTGGCCGCCTTCTTCCTCCAGAAGCACCTGGTGCGCGGCCTCGGAGGCGGCGCCGTCAAGACGTGAGGGATCCCGTGCCCGGCATCCGACTGGAACGGCTGGAGAAGCGCTTCGGCGAACAGACGGTGCTCCACGCCCTCGATCTCGTGGTGGACGAGGGCAGCTTCACCGTGCTGGTGGGCCCGTCCGGCTGCGGCAAGACCACCACCCTGCGGCTGATAGCCGGTCTCGAGACCCCCACCGCCGGCCGCATCCACATCGGCGACCGCGACGTCACCGGCCTCGAGCCGCGGGCGCGCAACGTGGCCATGGTCTTCCAGAACTATGCCCTCTACCCCCACATGACCGTCTACGACAACATGGCCTTCGGCCTCCGCGCCCGTCGCGTGCCCGAGGCGGAGATCCGCGCCCGCATCCGCCGGGTGGCGGCCATGCTCGGTCTCGAGGCGCTGTTGGATCGGCGTCCGCGCCAGCTCTCCGGCGGCCAGCAGCAGCGGGTGGCCATCGGCCGCGCCATCGTGCGCGAACCCGACGTCTTCCTCTTCGACGAGCCCCTCTCCAATCTCGACGCCGAGCTGCGGGTGGCCATGCGCGGCGAGCTGCGGCGTCTCCAGCGCCGTCTCGGCGTCACCACCCTCTACGTCACCCACGACCAGGAGGAGGCCATGACCCTCGGCGACCGCATCGCCGTCATGGAGGGCGGTCGCCTGCGCCAGTACGGCACGCCGCGGGAGATCTATTTCCGCCCCGCCGACCTCGTCGTCGCCCGCTTCGTGGGCAGTCCCGCCATGAACCTGATCGAGGGGACCCTTGGCCCCGACGGCTTCCGCGCATCCGATCTGGAGCTGCCGACGCTGCGCGGCCCGGCCGGACCGGTGGTGCTGGGCATCCGCCCCGACGACATCCATCCCTTCCGCGAGGGCCGCGGCCTCGTCGGCCCCCTCGCCGCGCGGGTGGAACTGGTGGAACTGCTGGGGCCCAGGGCGGTGCTGACCCTGCGGCTGGGCGGACGCGAACTCACCGCCGTGATGGCGGAGGCGGAGGTGCGGGACCTGGGCGAGGGCGCCGGCCTCGCCCTCGGTCTCGATCCCGCCCGGCTGCATCTGTTCGACGCCAGGAGCGGCCGCCGGTTGCCGGATCCCGCCCCGGTTTCGGCCGCCGCCGGCTGAGCCGTGCCCGGCGGCTCAGCGGATGGCCTCGAGGATGCTCACATAGGAGGCGACGCAGGCGCCGCCCATGTTGTAGAGTCCGCCGAGGGCGGCGTCCTCCACCTGCATCCCGCCCGCCTCGCCGCGCACCTGCATGGCCACCAGCGCGTGCATGGAGACGCCGGTGGCGCCGATGGGATGGCCCTTGGCCTTGAGACCGCCCGAGGGATTGACGGGCAGTTTCCCGTCCTTCTCGGTCCAGCCCTCGAGGATCGCCCGCTCCCCCTCGCCGGGCGGGGTGAGGCCCATGGCCTCGTACTCGATGAGCTCGGCGATGGTGAAGCAGTCGTGGGTCTCCACCAGATCCAGATCCCACACCGACTCGAGCCGCGCCTGCTCCAGCGCCTTCGCCCACGCCACCCGGCAGCCCTCGAAGGCGACGATGTCGCGCCGGCTCATGGGCAGGAAGTCGTTGACGTGGACGGCGGCGCGGAAGGCCACCGCCTTGGGCATGGCCAGCGCCGTCTCCACGTCCGTCAGCACCAGCGCCGCCGCCCCGTCCGAGACCAGCGAGCAGTCGGTGCGCTTGAGGGGCGGCACCACCACCGGGTTCTTCTCCGATTCGGTGCGGCAGAACTCGACGCCCAGGTCCTTGCGCATCTGCGCCCAGGGATTGGCGCAGCCGTTCCTGTGGTTCTTGGCGGCGATGCGGGCCATGGCCTCGCTGCGGTCGCCGTAGCGCTGGAAGTAGCGCCGGGCGATCTCGGCGAAGACGCCCACGAAGCCGCCCTCGATGTCGCCCTCCTCCCGGAGATAGGCGGCCTTGCGCAGCACCCGCGCGATCTCCGGCCCGGGCAGGGCCGTCATCTTCTCCACCCCCACCACCAGCACGAAGCGCGCCCGCTTCGCCGCGATGGCCGCGAGGGCGTGATGGACGGCGGCGGAGCCGGTGGCGCAGGCGTTCTCCACCCGGGTGGCGGGTTTGAAGCGGAGCCGCTCGTCCGCCTGCAGCACCAGCGAGCTGGTGAACTCCTGTTCGACGAAGCCACCGTTGAAATGGCCGAGCACGATCTCGTCCACCTCCTCCGGGCCGATGCCGGCATCGGCGAGGGCACCGGTGGCGGCCTCCACCACCAGATCCTCCACCTCGCGTCCCTCGTGCTTGCCGAAGGGCAGATGGTGCCAGCCCACGATACAGGCGGTCATGGTGCGGCTCTCCTCTCGTCCGGGACCTCCCCGGGCCTCCCGCGCCGCATCTAGCCGCCGCTTCCGCCACCGGCAAGCGCGCCGGCATCTCCGCCGGTTGACCGGCGGCCCCGCCGTCCTATGGGAAGGGCATGCCGTGGCGCCCGGGTCCTCCTCCCCAGCGACGCCGACGATGCGCGTGAGTGCCGCGCGCGCGTCGTCCCGCCCGTTCCCGTCCCTCACGCCACGGTGTTCGCCATGCTGCACGTCCGCCCCGAGCGGCCCGAGGATCGTTCCGCCGTCGAGGCCCTGTTCGACCGCACCTTCGGACCGGACCGGCACCGCAGGACCTCCTACCGCTACCGCGACGGCCTGCCGCCCCTGAAGGAACTGTGTCTCGTCGCGGAGCTGGACGGCCGGCCGGTGGGGGCGGTGCGCTTCTGGCCGGTGCGCCTCGACCGGCGGCCGGCACTGCTGCTGGGGCCCCTCGCCATCGAACCCGCCCTCCACGGGCGGGGCATCGGCCGGCGGCTCGTGCGCGAGGCGCTGGCGCGGGCGCGGACGCGGGGCTGGCGGCTGGTGTTCCTGGTGGGCGATCCGCCCTACTATCGCCGCTTCGGCTTCCGGCCGGTGCCGCCGGGCATCGTCATGCCCGGCGAGGATCCGGGGCGGCTGCTCTGGCGGCGGCTGGGACGCGGTGGCATGCCGCGGCGCGGCGTGCTGCGCCGAGCCGAGGCGCCGGTGGCGCACGCCGGAGCGCCGGCCGCCCTCGATGCCGTGGGAGGCGGGCCGTGAGCGGGCGCTTCTGGCTGCTGGTCTCCGACAAGCTCGGCGACAACGCGCAGGTGCGGCTGCTGGCGCGGGCCTCGGGCCTGCCCTTCGAGGAACGGCACCTCGCCATGAAGCCGCGCTGGGTGCACGGCAAGCCGCCGCTCCACCCGGGCATCGACCATCTCGATCCCGCCCGCTCCGATCCCCTCGCCCCGCCCTGGCCGGATCTGGTGCTCACCATCGGTCGCCGGCTCGCCCGGGTGGCGCTGTGGATCCGCGCACGGAGCGGCGGCCGCACCCGTCTCGCCCTGGTGGGGCGACCGCGGCGCGGCCTCCGCACCTTCGATCTGGTGGTGGTCCCGCCGCAGTACCGGGTCCCCGAAGCGCCCGGCATCGTCCGCCTCCACCTGCCCCTCTTCGGCGTCGATGCCGACCGTCTCGCCGCGGCGCGCGAACGCTGGCGGTGCGAACTCGCGGCGCTGCCGCGGCCGCTCACGGCGGTGCTGGTGGGCGGCGCCACCCGCCCCTTCCGCTTCGGGGCCGCCGAGGCCCGTCGCCTCGCCGCCGACCTCCTGGCGCTGCGGGCGCGGGAGGGCGGCAGCCTCTACGTCACCACCAGCCGCCGCACCGGCCCCGTGGCGGAGGAGGCCCTTGTCGCCGCCCTCGGCGGCGACGCCCGCGTCTTCCGCTTCCGCCCGGACGCCCCCGACAATCCCTATCTGGGCCTCCTCGCCCATGCCGATCGCTTCGTGGTGACGGGCGATTCCGTGTCCATGATGGTGGAGGTGATCCGCCTCGGCCGTCCCCTCGCCGTCTGGCCGCTGCCGCACCGACGCGATCCCCTCACCCGCCTCGAGGACCTCTGGCGGCGGCTGCGCGACCCGGAAGGCCCCCTCGCGCCCCTCGCCCGCCGGCTCCTCCGCCATGCGCCGGTCTCCGCGCCCCGTGACCTCGAGGGGTTCTGGCGCTACCTTCGCGCGCGGCGGCTCGCGGTGGCCTTCGGCGAGCCCTTCCGTCCCCCGCCGCCGGTGGGCGGGGAGGATCTGGCACGGGCGGCGGCGGCGCTGCGGCGGCTGGCGGTGGCGCCGTGGGAACGGCGGTTGGATCCCGGACGGGGATCCGCTAACGAGGGACGGGCGTGCGGGGAGCCCCGGTCACGGTGAAGATGAACCTGTTCCAGTTCCACGTACCTCCCGACCGGATCCTGCGCGAGATCGTGGTGCGGAGCATCTTCTTCCTTCCGGCCGAGACGCGCCGGCGGATCGAACGTCTGCACCGTGGCTGGGAGGAGTACCGGCGTCTGCGTCGCGCCGACGCGGTGGTGGTGTCCTACGGCAAGAGCGGCCGCACCTGGCTCAGGATGCTGCTCTCGCGCTGGTTCCAGCTCCGCTACGGCCTGCCGCCGCACGCCATGCTGGGGTTCGACAACTTCCACCGTGCCGATCCCCGCATCCCGAAGATCTTCTTCACCCACGACAACTATCTCCGCGACTGGACCGGCCATCGGGACGACCGGCGGGACTTCTACGACCGCCGCACCGTCCTCCTGGTGCGCGATCCCCGCGACGTGGCGGTCTCGCAGTTCTTCCAGTGGAAGTACCGCATGCGCGCGGCCAAGAAGCGCCTCAACCGCTATCCGCTGGAGGAGGTGGACCTCTACGACTTCGTCACGGGACCGGCCGGCCTTCCGCGCATCGTCGACTTCCTCAACGCCTGGGCGCGGGAACTGCCGAGGATCCGCGAGCTGCTGGTGGTGCGTTACGAGGACATGCGCGCGGACACCGCCCGTGAACTCCGCCGCATCCTCGAGTTTCTGGGCGAGCGGCCCACCGACGCCGAGCTCGCCGACTGCGTCACCTTCGCCAGCGTCGAGAACATGCGCCGGCTGGAGGAGCGGCGGGTGTTCCGCCTCGCCGGCACGCGCCTCGTCCCCGGCCAGCGGGGCAATCCCGACTCCTACAAGGTGCGGCGCGCCAAGGTGGGCGGTTGGCGCGACTATTTCGACGACGCCCAGATCCGGGCCATCGACGCCTATGTGCGCGAGCGCCTCGATCCGGTCTTCGGCTACGTGGCGGCGGGCGTGCCGGCGGCCGGGCGCGCGGTGCGGCCGGAGGGCGAGGCCGCCGTGGTGGCAACCGATCCGAGCGGAGGTGACGTCCGATGAAACCCAAGGTGTTCGTCCACACCAACCACAAGCAGATGGTGGGGGCCCTCGTCTCGGCCTACTCCATGAAGCGCCAGAGCGCCCATCCCGAGGCCTTCGACGTGGAGCTCATCGAGCACCGCAACTGGCGCCACATGTTCGACAAATACGAGGGTCGCGAGTATCTGCGCGACAACACCACCCGCCGCTGGCTCAACGACGATCTCCAGTCCTTCACGCCGCTGCGCTTCGCGCCGCCCCAGCTCATGGACTATCGGGGCCGGGCGGTGGTGGTGGACCCGGACGTCTTCGCCGTGGGCGACGTGTGGGAACTGCTCTCCCGGGACATGGAGGGCAAGGCCATCTGGTGCTGCACCCGCGGCAAGGGGCCGCGCAACCATCCCGCCAGCTCGGTCATGCTGCTGGACTGCGGCAAGCTCACCCACTGGAAGCTGGAGGAGGACTTCGACAGGCTCTTCCGGAAGGAACGTGAATACAAGACCTGGATGAACCTCGGCTACGAGGATCCGGAGACCATCGGCATCCTGCCGCCGGAGTGGAATCACTTCGACATCCTCAACGAGAAGACCAAGCTCATCCACAACACGAAGCGCCGGACCCAGCCCTGGAAGACCGGCCTGCCGGTGGACTTCATCCCCTCCGAGAACAATCCCTACAGCCCCTTCGCCTGGCTGATGTTCGTCCGCCGCAGGCTGTTCGGCGAGTACGCCTTCCTCGGTCACTACAGGCCCCATCCCGACAAGCGCCAGGAGGATCTCTTCTTCGGCTATCTCAAGGAGTGCGTCGAGAAGGGCATCGTCACCGAGGAACTCCTGAAGGAGGCCATGCGCAACAACTGGGTGCGCCACGACGCGTACGAGGTGCTGGCGAAGGTGCCGCCGGTGGACGAGACCCTCGCCGCCGTGCGGCGCGGGGCGCTGGCCCGCGCGGCCTGAACGCACCCCGCCATCGGCGTCGGTGACGGACCGCCGCATTGTGCACCGCAGCGCGGCGGAACGTCACCGTGCGGTGGACAGCCGGCAGCGGGACGGGTAGACGGTGCGGCGGCCCCGCGCGGCCGCGGGCGGGGCGTCTTCGGCATTCCGTCGCACAAGGGTTCACCAGAGCTGCGATCCCGACCTTCGAGGGGGGTGGAGACACATGTCCGGTCTCGAGTGGACGCTGTACGCGGTGGTGCTGCTCTGCGGCATCGCCGGCATCGTCTACGGAGTCGTCACCCGTACCGCGGTGCTGGCGCTGCCGGCCGGCACCGAGCGGATGCAGGAGATCGCGGGTGCCATCCAGGAGGGCGCACGCGCCTATCTCAACCGCCAGTACATGACCATCGCCGTCGTCGGCATCGTCATCTTCCTGCTGCTGAGCTTCTTCCTCGGCATCTGGGTGGGCCTCGGCTATCTCATCGGCGCCATCTGCTCCGGGGCCGCCGGCTACATCGGCATGAACACCTCGGTCCAGGCCAACGTCCGCACCGCCGCCGCGGCCGCCGACCGGGGGCTCGAGGGTGCCCTCGACGTGGCCTTCAAGGCCGGCGCCATCACCGGCATGCTGGTGGTCTCGCTGGGCCTGCTGGGACTCGCCGGCTACTTCGGTTTCCTCCTGCTGGTGGGCGTCGAGGAACGGGCGCTGCTGGAGGCGCTGGTGGGCCTCTCCTTCGGCGCGTCGCTGATCTCCATCTTCGCCCGTCTCGGCGGCGGCATCTTCACCAAGGGCGCCGACGTGGGCGCCGATCTGGTGGGCAAGATCGAGGCCGGCATCCCCGAGGACGATCCCCGCAATCCGGCCGTGATCGCCGACAATGTGGGCGACAATGTGGGCGACTGCGCCGGCATGGCGGCGGACCTGTTCGAGACCTACGTGGTCACCATGTCCGCCACCATGCTGCTGGCCGCCATCTTCTTCACCGGCGAGCAGAAGTGGGCGCTCATGATCTACCCGCTGGTGGTGGGCGGCGTCTGTCTGCTCGGCTCCATCGCCGGCACCTTCTTCGTCCGACTCGGTCCCTCGAAGAACATCATGGCCGCTCTCTACAAGGGCTTCTGGAGCGCCGCCGGCGTCTCGGCGCTGCTGCTCGTCCCCGCCACCTGGCTGGTGCTGGGCTTCGCCGAACCCACCTATCGGGGAGCCGTGGGCGGCCAGCCGGTGGGCCCGGCCTTCACCGGCCTCAACGTCTTCTGGTCGGCGCTGCTGGGCATCGTGATCACCGGCCTCATCATGGGGATCACCGACTACTACACCGGCACCGGGCACCGGCCGGTCCAGCTCATCGCCCGCGCCTCCACCACCGGCCACGCCACCAACATCATCCAGGGTCTCGCCGTCTCCATGGAGGCGACGGCGCTGCCGGTGATCGTCATCTGCGGCGGCATCCTCCTCGCCTATCTCAACGCCGGCATCTACGGCATCGCCGTGGCGGCGGCCACCCAGCTGGCGCTCACCGGCGTGGTGGTCACCCTCGACGCCTATGGACCGGTCACCGACAACGCCGGCGGCATCGCCGAGATGGCGGGCCTGCCGGACTCCGTGCGCGAGGTGACGGACGCCCTGGACGCCGTGGGCAACACCACCAAGGCGGTGACCAAGGGCTATGCCATCGCCTCGGCCGGCCTCGCCGCCATCGTGCTGTTCGTGGCCTACGTCAACGACCTGCAGCACTTCTTCCCCACCCTCGAGGTACGTTTCGCCCTCGACGATCCCTTCGTGGTGGTGGGGCTGTTCGTGGGCGGCCTGCTGCCCTTCCTTTTCGCCTCCATGGCCATGCTGGCGGTGGGTCGGTCCGCGAGCGCCATCGTCGAGGAGGTGCGCCGGCAGTTCCGCGAGAAGCCGGGCATCATGGAGGGGACGGAGAAGCCCGACTACGGCCGCGCCGTCGACATGCTGACCAAGGCCGGCATCAAGGAGATGATCCTGCCCTCGCTGCTGCCGGTCTTGGCCCCCGTCGCGGTGTGGTTCGTGGTGGAGGCCGTCGCCGGCCCCGCCGCCGCCTTCACCACCGTGGGCGCGCTCTTGCTGGGCACCATCGTCACCGGCCTGTTCCTCGCCATCGCCATGACCTCGGGCGGCGGCGCCTGGGACAACGCCAAGAAGTACATCGAGGACGGCCATTACGGCGGCAAGGGATCGGACGCCCACAAGGCGGCCGTCACCGGCGACACGGTGGGCGATCCCTACAAGGACACCGCCGGTCCCGCCATCAATCCCATGATCAAGGTCACCAACATCGTGGCCCTGCTGCTGCTGGCGGCCCTGGCGGCGCTGCAGGGCGCCGGCTGAGCGGCGGCCCACACCGTCCGCGTCCCACGGCCCGGCCCCCGTGCCGGGCCGTGTCCTTTCCGGCCCTTGCCGGGCGCCCGGGTCCCCCGCATCTTGGGCCCGCGGTCCGTCCCCGGGGAGAGCGTCGGTGGCCCTCGCCCCCTTCGTCCATCTGCGCGTCCGCTCCTGCTATTCGCTCCTGGGCAGCACCGTCCGTCACGAGGAGCTGGTGGCGGCCTGCCGGCGTCACCGCATGCCGGCGGTGGCGGTGACCGACGAGGCCAATCTCTTCGGCGTCGTACGCTTCTGCGAGACCGCGATGCGCGCCGGCATCCAACCGGTGGTGGGGCTGCTGCTGCCGCTCAGGGTGCCGGGCGGAGAGCTCCGGCGCGGCCGCCGCGGCGCGGACGGACCGCCGGCGCTGCTGCCGCTGCTGGCCCGTGACGAGACCGGCTACGCCCATCTGCTGGCCCTCGCCAGTGCCGCCCATCTCGAGGCCCGCGACGGCGAGCCGGCCGTCGATCTCGCCCGCCTCGAGGCCCTGGCCGAGGGCCTCGTCTGCCTCACCGGCGGCGCCTTCGGCCCGCTCGGCCGGCTGCTCCTGGCCGGCGAGCGGCAGGCGGCGGAGGCGCTCCTCGATCGCCTCGTCCGCGCCTTCGGTGATGCCCTCTACGTGGAGATCCAGCGCCACGGCCTGCCGGAGGAGGCACGCACGGAGGAGATCTTCCTGGAATGGGCCTATGCGCGGGATCTGCCGCTGGTGGCCACCCAGGACGTCCGCTTCCTGGAGCCGGAGATGCACGAGCCCACCGAGGCGCTGCTGTGCATCGCCGCCGGTACCACCCTCGGCGATCCCGAACGGCCCCGTCTCTCCCCGGAACAGCGCTTCAAGAGCCCGGAGGAGATGGTGGCGCTGTTCGCCGATCTGCCGGAGGCGGTCCACAACACGCTGGTGGTGGCCCGCCGCTGCGCGGTGGCGGCGCCGCACCGCCGCCCCATTCTCCCCCATTTCCCCACCGAGGGCGGGCGCAGCGAGGCGGAGGAGCTCAGGGCGCGGGCACGGGCCGGGCTGGAGGAGCGCCTGCGCCGGCACGTCTTCCCGCGCTTCCCCGCGGCGGAGCACGAGGCGCGGCGACGGGAGTACGGGGAACGTCTCGAATACGAGCTCGACGTCATCGAGCGCATGGGCTTTCCCGGCTACTTCCTGATCGTCGCCGACTTCATCGGCTGGGCCAAGGGGCGGGGCATCCCGGTGGGACCGGGCCGCGGCTCCGGAGCCGGTTCGCTGGTGGCCTGGGCGCTGGGCATCACCGACCTCGATCCCATCCGCTGGGGACTGCTCTTCGAGCGCTTCCTCAATCCCGAGCGGGTGTCCATGCCGGACTTCGACGTGGACTTCTGCCAGGACCGCCGCGACGAGGTCATCGACTACGTCCGCCGCCGCTACGGCGACGACCGGGTGGCCCACATCATCACCTTCGGCAAGCTGCAGGCCCGGGCGGTGCTGCGGGACGTGGGGCGGGTGCTGGGCCTGCCCTACGGACTGGTAGACCGGGTGGCGAAGCTGGTACCGCACAATCCCGCCGATCCGGTGAGCCTCGACCGGGCGCTGGAGATGGAACCGCGGCTGCGGGAGCTGGGCGAGTCGGATCCCCGCATCGCCCGCATGATCGACATCGCCCGCCGCCTCGAGGGGCTGCCGCGCCATGCCTCCACCCACGCCGCCGGCGTGGTGATCGGCGACCGGCCGCTGGTGGAGCTGATCCCCCTCTACCGCGATCCCCGCTCCACCATGCCGGTCACCCAGTTCGACATGAAGGACGTGGAGAAGGCCGGTCTCGTCAAGTTCGACTTCCTCGGCCTCACCACCCTCACCATGCTGCGGCTGGCGGAGGAGCTGGTGAACCGCCACGGCACGCCCCTCGAACTGGACCGCATCCCCCTCGACGACCCGGCCACCTACGAGCTCCTCTCCCGCGCCGAGACCGCCGGCGTGTTCCAGCTGGAATCCGGCGGCATGCGGGACGCGCTGCGGCGGCTGCGGCCGGACCGGTTCGAGGATCTGATCGCCATCGTCTCCCTCTACCGGCCGGGACCGATGGACAACATTCCCCGCTACGTGAACGTCAAGCACGGCCTCGAGCAGCCCAGCTATCTCCATCCCGCCCTCAAGCCGATCCTCTCCGAGACCAATGGCGTCATCATCTATCAGGAGCAGGTGATGCAGATCGCCCAGCGGCTGGCCGGCTACACGCTGGGCGGGGCCGATCTCCTGCGTCGCGCCATGGGCAAGAAGATCAAGGAGGAGATGGACGCCCAGCGCGGCGTGTTCGTGAAGGGCGCGGTGGCGCGCGGCATTCCCGAGGACGTGGCGGCCGCCATCTTCGATCAGGTGGCCAAGTTCGCCTCGTACGGCTTCAACAAGAGCCATGCCGCCGCCTACGCCCTCCTCGCCTACCGCACCGCCTATCTCAAGGCCAACCACCCGGTGGAGTTCTTCGCCGCGGTGCTCACCATGGAAATGGCGAACCAGGAGAAGATCGCCGCCTACCGGCAGGAGATGCGGGCGCGCGGCATCCCCCTCCAGCCGCCGGACGTCAACCGCTCGGGGGTGCGCTTCGAGGTGGAGGAGGGACCGGAGGGCCGCGGCGTCCGTTACGCCCTGCCGGCCCTCAAGGGCGTGGGCGTGCAGGCGGTGGAGGCGGTGGTGGCCGAGCGGGCCCGCGGCGGTCCCTTCGCGGATCTGTTCGACTTCGCCGCCCGTCTCGGCCCCGGCGTGGTCAACCGGCGGCTGCTGGAGGCGCTGATCTGTGCCGGCGCCTTCGACTCGCTGGAGCCCAACCGGCGACGGCTGTTCGAGGCCGTCGACGCGGCCCTGCGCCATGCTCAGGCGGTGGCACGCGCGCGCGAGGAGAGCACGCACGCCCTCTTCGCCGACGAGCTGCTGCGACCGCCGGCGCCGCCGCTGCCGGAGGTGGCCGACTGGCCCCATCTGGAGCGCCTGCAGCAGGAACTGGCGGTGGTGGGCTTCCATCTCTCGGCCCATCCCCTCGATGGCTTCGCCGAGGAGCTGGCGCGGCTGGGCGTGGTGCCGGCGGCCGCCCTCCAGGAGGAACCGCGGCGCTTCGACGGCCGGCGGGTGCGGCTCGCCGGCGTGGTGCTGGCCAAACAGGAGCGCACGGGCGCCCGCAGCCGCTTCGCCTTCGTCCAGCTCTCCGATCCCAGCGCCCGCTTCGAGGTCGCCGTCTTCTCCGACCTGCTGGCGCGCTGCCGCGAGCTCCTCGAGGCGCGCGAGCGTCCCCTCTATCTGGAGGCGGACGCCCGCCTCGACGGTGAGGAGATCAAGCTGGTGGCGCAGGAGATCCAGCCGCTGGATTCCCGCCTCGCCCGCGGCGGGCCGAGCTGGCTGGAAGTGGAGGTGCGCGATCCCCTCGCCCTCGAGACGCTGGCGGCGATGGTGGCGGACGGGAGCGGAGGCGGCGGTTTCCGTCTGCGCCTGCTGATTCCCGTGGACGGGGTGCGGGTGGTGGTGGAACTGCCGCCGGAACGGGTCGTGCCCTGGACCCGCCGTCGCGACCTGGAGCGGCTGGACGGCCTGAGGGTGCTGGAGCACGGGGCGGCGGCCTGATTCCTCGCCGCGCCGCGGGGTGACCCGGGGTCGCTCAGCTCCTGCCATCCGCCGACAGCGTGTGGAGGAAGCGCCACAGGGCTTCCGTCTCCTCGTCGGTCATGGCGGCGAAGGCAGGCCAGGGCATGTATTCGGGGGGCAGCACCCGCCCCTCGGGGGTGGTGCCGGTGCGCAGGGTGCGGCGGAAGTCCTCGAGGTCCCAGGCCGCGAGGCGGCCGGAAGGGGTGAGATCGGCGGCCGGGGGCCAGTCCGGCGGCCGGCCGGGGATGGGACCGCCGGCGAAATCGGCGCCGTGACAGCCCTCGCAGGAGAGGGCGAGATAGGCACCGTAGGCCGCCGTGGGGCCGGGTTCGGGCGCCGGTCGCCGCGGGGCGTCGTGATCCACCTTCTCCGCCGCCAGGAAGTCGGTGTCGCGCTGGAGGGCGAGCAGCAGACGGATGGGCAGCGCCAGCGCCCGCTCCCCCGGATCGCGATCCACCGGCGGGCGGCCGCGGATCCACACGATCAGCGCCGCCAGATCCGCGTCGCTCAGGTGGTAGTATTCGAAGGAGGGCATCACCAGCAGCGTGCGACCGTCGCGGCCGACGCCGTGGCGGATGGCGCGCAACAGGTCGGACACCCCGAGGGGACCGACGCCGCCGCGGCCCGCGGTGAGATTGGGAGCCACCACCCGTCCCACCACCCAGTCCTCGATCACCACGCCGCCGCCGAGATCGTCGCCGTGGCATTCGCGACAGCCGCGGATGCGCGCCACGTGGGCGCCGCGGGCCAGCAGCTCCGGATCGGGGGCCGGCAGGGCCAGGGGCTCCGGTTCCACCCGCCATTCGGCGGCGAGCCGCCGGCCGGTGTCCAGATAGGCGAGGACGGCGAGTCCAATCACCAATGCGGCGACCAGGGCGAGGAGTCGGACACTCCGGCGGAGAATGCGCACGGTCGGGGCCTCCCCGGTCGGATCCGTGTTCGGGGAAGCCTAGCGAAGGTGGGATGCGGCCGCAACCTCCGCCCTCCGACCGGGCGACCCTCATCGGGGCCCGGGACGCGCATCCCCGCCGCCGTCCTCCTCCCGGCACGCCAGGATCGCCCGCAGCCGGGCCCCGAAGTCGGCGAGACCACAGAGGGTCATGTCGGCCACCGCCCCCCGGACGGCGGCAATGGCATCGTCCCCCCGATGGTCCGCCCAGAGCAGCAGGGCGTGATCGGAGGGCCGGCACAGCCGACGGCGGATGCGGGCGTACTTTTCCGGGACGAAGTCGTGGCCGCTCTTGGCCTCGATCCAGATCCGGGTGTCGCCGACCACGGCGAAGGCGTCGAGCTCGAACTCGTCGCCGTCGGGCAGACGCACGCGCGCGCCGAAGACGGCACCCCGGTCGACGGCCGCGCCCCGCGCCTCCAAGAGATCCAGCAGTGTCCGCCGCACGTGGAGTTCGAGCCAGCCACCGCCGAAGAAGCGGATGGCGAGGGGAGTCGGTGACGGCACGGCGCTCAACCGGCGATACGGGGTCCTCCGATAGCAGTAGTCGGTGAGGAGACCGGCCTTGTGGGCGAGGTCGCACAGCAGGGTCACGTCCGCGATCACGTCCTGCCGCTGGTCCCGAAGATCGAGGCGGACCGTGCCGCGCGTGGCCTGCGCGTGCCGGATCCTCCGCACGAGTTCGACGACATTGTCGTATTTGTTCGCGATCAGCCGCGCCAGACGCTCGAAGCCGACCTCGGCCGGCCAGCGCTGCGGCTCGCCGATCACGGTGATGCCGAGGGACTCGAGACAGGCGACGGCGCGGCGCTCGAAATCCCCGTCCGCCCCCTCCTCCCGCGGCGGCGGATCCACCGCCGGCGGAGGCGGTTCGCCTCCTGCCCGGTCTCCCGCCCCGCTCGCACGGGCCAGCGATTCGAAGAGTTCGGCCATCTCCCGATGCAGGGCGGCGAGCCGCCGCCAGATCTCCCGCCGCTCCATCCTCCGCACCCGTCCTCCGGAGGTCACGCCTCCACTCGATCCCGCAGCACGATCCGCTCCGGCGCGACCCCCTCGAGCCGGAAGACCGACAGACGCCCGCCCTTCGGCCCCCGCAGGGCGCCCTGCTGCCAGCGGATGCGCACCCGGGCCCGGAGCGGCAGCGGCAGATGGTCCGCGAGGTCGTCCCTCAGTTTGGCCCGGGCCGGCTCGAGGGTGCGACGGAGGGCCTTGTGGGCCCCCTTGCCCAGCGAAAGCCGCGCCGGACGCGGCGTGGTGGTGAGCCAGTCGGTGAGACCGTGCCGCAGCAGCATGAGGGTCTGGTTCCTTTCCAGGTCACCACCGCAGCGGGCGAAGACTTCGAGGAAGGCACGCACCAGATCCGGATCGTGGATCAGTCCCCACCAGGTGAGGGATCCCCGCGGCGCCACGGGATCGGCGAGATCGCCCCGGGCCACCGCCGCCAGCAGCCACAGCAGGGCGAAGCGCAGGGGCTGGAGGGTGAAGCGCACGTCCTCCACCCGCACCTCGCGGGATGCGGCCACCAGGACCAGCGTCGGATCCGACGCCGCCGCCCTCCGCACCGACCGCACCAGCTCCCCGAAGCCGGCGCGTCCCGCCGAGAGTTGGGCCAGCAGCGCCGGCTCGACGAAATCGCGCAGCGGCACGAAGGGCACGCCCACCAGCTCCACCCGCTCCTCGCCGCCATCCTCCGGCCACCAGAAGTCGGGATCGTTCTCCCGAGCCGGCGGCACCAGCACGTGGCTGAGCACGTCGGCGGACCGGCCCAGCAGCGAGAGGGCATAGCCCAGATAGAAGCTCTGGCTCTTGCGGCCGCCGGCCAGCGAGACGTGGAGGCGGGCATCGGGACGGCGTTCCCGGATGCCGGCCAGCACCCGCGCACAGAGATCGGCGAAGCCGAGATTGACGTCCTCCTCCCGCAGGTCCTCGGGGCGTTCCGCCGAGAGATGGACGAACACCCGCGGCAGCGGATGGCCGAAGCGACGATAGAGCTCGGAGAGCCGCCCCGGATCGTCGGGGGCGAGGCGCCCGTCCCCGCGCGGATCGCACAGCGGCGGCAGGGTGCGGCCGGCGAAGGGCACCTCCGGCGGCAGCGGGCGGCCGCGCAGGCGCAGCTCGCCGAGGCGGGTGGTGAGGAGGTGGATCTCCGCCGGCACGAAGGGCGGATTTCCCTGGAACAGCGCCCACAGGGTCTCGGTCACCACCTGCGGTGTCATGCCGACGGAGACGACCAGGACGTCCATCCTCTCTCTCCCTCCCACGCGCCCTCCGTTCGCCTCCTCCGCGACGGCTCCGCGCCTTCGATGGGGATCCGTGACACGGCCGGCGAGGGTCGGCAAGCCTGTCCCGGCGGCGGACCTCTTGCATCCCGCGGCGGACGGCGGCTAGCTTGGGGCGGAAAAGGCACCGTTCCGCCATGGGCATTTTCGGCGTCCCGCATGTTCTGCCGCTCCCCATTCTCCGCCTCCGCCTGCGCTTCCGGGCCGAGAGCGAGGTGGCCTTCGCCGCCTTCGCCGGCTCCGCCTGGCGGGGCGCGCTCGGACACGCGCTCAAGCGCCTCGTCTGCGCGATGCGCACCCGCCGCCTCTGCGAGGGCTGTCCCCTCGAATTCTCCTGCATCCATACCACCGTCTTCGAGGCGCGACCGCCCCCGGACGCCGACCGGATGCGGCGCTATGTCCGCATCCCCCACCCCTTCGTGCTGGATCCCCTGACGCCCACGCCCTGCCGGCTGAGGCCCGGGGAGGTGTTCGAACTGGAACTGCGCCTCTTCGGGCGGGCGGCCGATCACGCCGTCTATCTGGTGCGGGCGCTGGCGGAGGCGGCGGCGCGGGGGGTGGGCGCGGGACGCGGCCGGCTCGCCCTCGAAGCGGTGCGCGACGGCTGGAACGGAGCGGAGGAGGCACCGCGGCCGCGGCCACCCGCGGCGCCCCCCGCGCCGCGCCGGATCGAGGTGCGGCTGGACCGGCCCCTTCGGCTCGCCGTGGAGGGTCGCCTACTCTCTCCCGAACGTTTCCGGCCCGGGCCCTTCCTGATGGCGCTGGTGCGGCGCACGTCGCTCCTCTGCGCCTTCCACGGCGAGGCGCCGCTCGAACTCGACTTCCGGAGGCTGCGCGAGATCGCCCACGGCCTCGAGGCCGAGCACGCGACCCTCGCCTGGCGGGAGCAGCGCCGCCGTTCCGCCCGCCAGGGCGGTCTCGTGCCCATGGGCGGGATCGTCGGCCGCTTCGTCCTCGACCTCGCCGGCGCCGAGGCGTTCTGGCCCTTCCTCCACGCCGGCCGCTGGCTGCACCTGGGCAAGGGGGCGACCATGGGCATGGGCCGGATCGGGGTGGGGGCGGCCGGTCTGCCCGCTGCGGCCATGGCCGGAGCCTCGACCATTTCCCACCATGAGGATCGGACGACGGGTGTGCGATGAGCGAAACCTTACCGAGCATTCACGAACTCGCCATCGGTGCGTTCCTCCACGACATCGGCAAGCTCGGCCAGCGGGCGTCGTCCGAGGAAGCGCTGCCGGAGTACGTGCGCAACAACGAGGCCGAGTGGCTGCCCGAGGTCGGCGGCGGTCGCTACGGCTATCGGCACGTGCTGTTCACCGAAGCGTTCTTCGAGGCGTGCGGGCACGCCCTTCCCGCCGGGATCGACCGCAACCATGCGCGTATCGCCGCCGTCTACCACCACAAGCCGGACGACGCGCGTCCCTGGACCTGGCTCGTGACCGTCGCCGACCGCATCGCCTCCGGTGCCGAGCGCAAGGAGAAGGACGCGGCCCACGAGCTCGAGACCGGTGGCCGAGGGGCCTTCCGCACCACGCCGCTGCTCGCCCTGCAGACCCGCATCGACATCGGTCGTGCCGAGACCACGACGGGCTGGTATCCGCCGCGGCCGCTCACGCCCGAGGCGCTGATGCCGGGTGGCCAACCGTCCAACGAGGAGATGCTCGAGGGCTATCGGCGGCTGTGGGAGGATTTCCATGAGGGTTTCCGGGCCCTGAGCGCGGCCCGGACCGTCGACCATTTCCACCAGGGGCTGATCGCTCTCTCCGAACGGCTGCTGTGGGCGGTCCCGTCATCCACCCGGGACGAGCCCGACATCCCGCTCCACGACCACGCCTTGGCGGTGGCGGCCATCGCCTGCTGTCTCCACCGCTGGCACGAGGCCCAAGGCAGCCTCGAGGATCCGGCACGCATCCAGGCCATGGACGTGCCGAAATTCCGGCTGCTGGAGGGGGATCTCTCCGGCATCCAGTCGGCCCTCTTCCTCCTCGAACGCGAACAGGTGAAGGGGATAAATCGCATCCTGCGCGGCCGCTCCTTCCTGATCGGGGCGCTCACCGAGGCGGCGGCGCTGCGGGTGCGGCGGAAGCTGGACCTTCCGCCCTATGTGGTGCTGCTGCGCGCCGGCGGCCGCTTCACCATGCTGCTCCCCGATCGCGCGGACATCGAGGAGACCATCGACGGGCTGCAGCAGGACATCGATCGCTGGCTGGTGAAGACCTGGGCGGGGGAGATCGCCCTCCAACTCGCGCTGAGCGAACCGCTGCGCGGCCACGACTTCATGCGGGCCGGAGGCGCCTGGTCGAAGACCTGGCGCCGCTTCCGTGAGCGGGTGGAGGCGGCGAAGCAGCACCCCCTCCGTCATGTCATGGAGGAGCCCGTGCTTAACCTTGCCCTCGACTATCCGGAGGGTGCGGACGGCAGCTGTCGCGCCTGTGGAGTGATGCCGCGTCCCGAGAACGGGGAGCACTGTCCCGCTTGCGAGGCCGCCCACGGGCTCGGGCGGGATCTGCCCAGGGCGCGGGCGGTGTTCTGGAAGAAGGCCGAGAAGAACCTCGCGCTTTTCGGCGAGATCGCGGTGGCCGCCAAGAACGTGCTGCCGAAGGCGCTCGAAGAGGACGAATTCGCCGGTTTCGCGATCGCCGGGGCGGCGGAGGACGACCGGCCGCGGGCGCTGCCGTGGCGCTTCTACGCCAATCACGTGCCGCGCTGGCGGGCGGGGGAGTGGGACGATCTGCGCTACGATCCGGTGATCCGCACCGAGGAGGACATCGAGGAACTCCGGGAAGGTGGCATCAAGACCATGGCCTTCCTCGCGCACGCCGACCGCGAGCGGGTCGAGGGACGTTGGGTGGGCCGACCCATGTTGGCCGTGCTCAAGGCCGACGTGGACCATCTGGGGCAGGTCTTCGCGCGCGGCTTTCCGGCAGAGGACCGCACCCTCGGGCGCACCGTCGCCCTCTCGCGCCTGATGGACGCCTTCTTCTCCGGCTGGCTGCCGTGGCGGCTGCGCACCGATGCGCGCTTTCGCGACATCTACACCGTCTATGCCGGTGGTGACGATCTGCTGCTGATCGGCCCCTGGCTCACCACCATCCGCTTCGCCCTGGAGCTGCGCGAGACCTTCGCGCGTTTCGCCGGCGGCAATGGCAACCTCACCCTCTCCGCCGGCATCGAGTTCGCAGACCCGCGCGAGCCCCTCAACCGCTCGGTCCAGCGCGCCGAGGAGCGACTGGAGAGGGCGAAGGGGGCCGGGGACAAGGACCGCGTCTGCCTCGTCGTCGACGAGCCGATCACGTGGGAGCAGCTGCGCGAAGCACTGGCCGCGGCGGATTGGCTCCTGGAAGAGATCCGCGAGGGGCGCGTTTCCGACCGCTTCGTCCACGGCCTCCTGCGCTTCGCCGACATGAAGGCCAAGTCGGACCGACTCGGGGCTGCCGTCACACTGGCGGATCTCGACGCCGCCATGTGGAACGCGCGTTTCCAGTACGCCCTCGCACGTCAGTTCCCCACCGATACCCGGGATGCCGAGAAGAACCGCCGGAATGCGGAGGCCCGCGCCCGCTATCTCGGGCTGATCGGCGCACCGAAGCACGAGCCGCCGGTCCCCGCTCGCATTCCCATCACCATCGCGCTGTATCGGAACCGCTGAGGAGGAGGTCGAGCCATGCCGAACCGGCACGGTGGCCAACAGCGCCCATGGCAGAACGGTCCGAATACCCGGCCTTCCAGGAGGCCTGGTATCGAGGAGCGTCTGCGGTCGCAAGACAAGGTTCAGTACTTCACCGTCGGCAACGACACGCAAGACGGCGACAAGACGCGTCGCCCGATCCGGCCGGATCTCTTGGACGACGAGGCCGAACGGGTCGCGAAACTGATGCAGGACATTCCGGCCTCCCAGCTTCGTCGATTCTTCGGTACCGTGATGGATCTGAAACGTCGTCTGGAGGCGGATCCCGAGCTTCGCCAGAAACCCGAATTCATTCAGGCCGAGCTGGCCTTTCTCAAGGCGTCTGCCGCCTATACCGCGAAGCGGCTCAACTACCACAGAAATGAACGTTGGCAAGGGGATCCTCTGGAACTGGTCAGCTTCATGACCAGACATCGCAATTCGGTCAAGAGTGCTGACGACTTCGAGGCCTTCGCCAAGCACTTCGAAGCCGTTATGGCCTTTCACAAGGTCTATGGCCGCGAGCGTTGAGGGAACCGATCATGACCGATATCGCCTATCTCGGCCGAGCCGTCGTGACCGGCAGAATCGAACTCCTCTCCGGTCTCCACATCGGTGCAGGCAAGGACGTCATCGAAATCGGCGGGCTCGACAATCCCGTCGTGAAGCATCCCCATACGGACCATCCCTATATCCCGGGCTCCAGCCTCAAGGGTCGGCTGCGTTTCCTGATGGAATGGGCGTTCAACAAAATCCGGAGGGATGGCCAGCCTTGGGGTTTCGATGGCAACGACCCGTTCCAGCAGTTCGAGAACGACGATCCGATTCTGCGCATCTTCGGTACGCCGGCCAAGAAGGACCTCTGGTCCGCCGGACCGACACGGCTGATCGTCCGCGACGCGTTCCTGAACGAGACATGGCTCAAGGAAGCACTCGCGAAGGGATTTCCCCTCACCGAGGAGAAGACCGAGGTCGTCATCGACCGCATCGCGGGCAAGGCGCACGAGCGCGTGGGCCCGCGACAGATGGAGCGCGTGCCGGCCGGGGCCGTGTTCGACATGGAACTGGTGTTCCGCGTCTTCGAAGTGAACGGGGACCGAGGTCGACGGGACAAGGAGTGCTTCAACTGGCTGCTGGCCGGCTTGTCGCTGCTGGAGCAGGATGCCCTCGGCGGTTCCGGCTCGCGCGGCTACGGGCGCATCCGCTTCCGCGACCTGCAGGTCGTCTGGGAGGGGCAGCGCTGCGACATCGACAACCGCTTCCGCGTCGAGCGCTTCGACCCGCAGACGGCTCCCGCCATCGTCGAGCTCTGAACGATGCTCCACCGCGTCACGATCCGGCTCACGGCCCCGCTCGGCACGCCCGTGGTCTCCGGCACCCTTTTCGGCCACCTGTGCTGGGCCATGGTGGATCTGCGCGGCGAAGAGGCCCTGGCCGACTGGCTCACCGCCATGGAGACCGGCAGACGGCCGCCCTTCCTGCTCTCCGATGCCTTTCCGGCCGGCTTCCTGCCGCGACCGCTGATGCCGCCCCGATGGCCCGAGGGCGATCCCCCGCTCGAACGGGCGACGAAGTGGAAGAAGGCGCGCAAGGCCGTGCTCGTGCGGCGGGAGGATTTCCTGGAGCTCAGGAAGGGCGCCCCCGAGGCGGCGTGGGCGGAGGCGGCGGCGGACGCCTCACCGCCCGAGCCCGAGGAGCACCGCCACGCGCACAATCGCATCGACCGGATCCGCAACACCACCCCCGAGAGCGCCGGCATCTGGTTCGTGGACGACCTCTGGTACGACGGCCGGGACGGCCGTGACCGGCTCGACGTCTACGTCGACACCGACCTCGATGCGGCGCTGCTGCGCGATCTCTTCACCCTCGTCGGCGAGAACGGCTATGGGCGCGACATCACCCACGGGCGCGGTTTCTTCGCCGTCGAGGAGCTGGCCCCGGACGGCGGGCTTGTGGCTTTCGAGGGCAACCGCCTCGTCTCCCTCTCCCGCGGGTGCCTCACGGACAACATGCGGGAGCCCCGCTATCGTCGCACCACCCACTACGGCAAGCTCGCCATCCGCATGAACGCGCTCACCGGCCGTCCGTGGAAGAAGCCGATCCTCCTCACCCTGCCCGGGGCGAGTTTCCGCCCCGCGGACGACGGGCCCTTCGGCCGCCTGCTGGCCGGGGTGCACCTCGATCGGCCCGAGATCCGCTTCAACGCGTGGCATCTCGCCATTCCCTATCGGGAGGACGCGTCATGAGGAGTGACGTGGTGTGGCGGGGAGTGGCCTGGGCGGTCACGCCCGTGCACGTCGGCGCCGGCGAGACCTGGACCAAGCAGGATTATGTGGTGCGCGACGGCAAGCTGTGCCGGATCGATCCCGCCCGCGTGGTGGCCCGCATGGATCCGGTGCGCCGGCGGGAGTTCGAGCGGGCGGTGGATCGGGGCGATCTCCAGGGTGCCCATTGCATTCTGGCTGAAGCCGTGGACGCGGACGACATCCTCGAGCGCATCCCGCTCGGCCCGCGGGCACGGCAGGAACTCGAGCAGGCCCAGAAGGATGCGCGGCGCTGGGGCGAGGTGATGCCCTTCATCCGCACCGGCGGGCGCCCCTTCATCCCCGGCTCCTCGATCAAGGGCGCCATCCGCACGGCGCTCCTGAACGCCGTGGTGCAGGCACGCGGCCTCGGTCCCGCAAAGCAGGTTATCGCCGGCGCCGGTGCGCGGACCTCCGATCGACTGCAGGAATGGGCCTTCGGCTACGACGGCCGTCACACCGAACAGGATCCCTTCCGCTTCGTCGAGGTCGGCGACGTACCGTTGCCGGACGGGGCAACGCGCATCGATCGAGTGGTGAACTGGAATCCGAAGGCTGAGGAAAGCCAGGGGATCCAGATGCACGTGGAGCGGCTCGCCTGTCGTCTCGAGGGCACCGTGCGCGTGCCATTGACCATCCGGCTCGATCTCGGCCGCCTTGAAGCCGCCCGTCGGTGCGATGCCGGCCCCGGACACCGGCGGACGCCGTCCTTCCCTCTTACGGAGGCGGGGATCCGCAAAGCCGTCAAGGCCTTCTACGCGGCGCGCTATCGGTGGGAGCGTGACCGGTTCTTCGAGGAACAGGCGAGGTTCCTGGACTCGATGTTCGCGGTGAAGATCGGAAACGGGACGCTGTCGCTGGACGAACTGTTGAAGCGTGACGACTTCCTTCTGCTGCGCGTCGGCCGCTTCACCCAGTTCGAGAGCAAATCGGTCGACGATCTCCGGCGCGGTTACGCCCCTCAGCGCAGACGCACGATCCCTGAGGGCTCCACGCGCAACGTGATGGATGTCCAGTTGCGCACTTCCCAAGGGAAAACCGTCCACCGCCGGCTTCCCTTCGGCTGGGTGCTGGTGTGGCTGCGGGAGATCCGGGTGCAGTCGTGAGGAGAGCACCCATGCACCGCCTCGTCACCTTTCTCGGCATTCCCAGGATCTCGAAAAAACACGAGTCGGGATACGAATCGACCATCTATCGTCTCCTCGATCCCGACGGACGGGGCCGGGACGAGACGATAGAAACCCCGTGGATCGCCGTCGCCCTGGTCGAACTGTTCCACCCCGACGAAGTCGTGATCGTCAGCACGGAAAGCGCCTGGAACATGGGTCTCGACGGGGCGGCATACACCCACGGAGAAGCTCTGGTCCACGAGCTTCGACGGCGCGATGTTCGGGTCGAGCGGCGGATCATTCCCACCGGCCTCACACACGGAGATCTGTGGGCCCAATTCACGACGCTCAAAGATGCCCTGCGTGGTCCGGCCCGCGAGATCACCCTCGACATCACCCACGGCCTCCGCAGCCAGCCCTTCTTCGCGGCGGCCGCCGTCGCTTTCGTCGGCATGGTCGCCCCCGATCGTCCCCGACTCCGCATCGTGTACGGTGCTCACGATCTGATCCGGACTCTCCGGCTGGGCTACGCCCCCATCGTCGATCTCTCCCTGTTCGGGGAGATCCTCGACTGGACCCATGACCTGCTGCTGTTCCTCAAATCGGGCCGCATCGCCGGGCTCGCCCGGCGCGCCGAGGTCATCGGCCGGGAGCTCCGCAAGCGCTGGGCCGATGCCGGCAAGCAGGGCGAGCCGCCCAGGATCCGCGAGTTTGCCGACGCCGTCGAGGCCTTCGCCCGCGACCTCCAGACCATCCGTACCGGCGCGCTGCTGCTGGGCGGTGTGGAGAATGGCAGGCGCACGCCGTCCAGCGCGAAGCGCCTGCGGAAGGCCGTCGCCGCCGCCCGCGCCGACGTGGAACGCCATTTGCCACCGCTCGCCGACGTGCTGGATCGTATCGAAGAGATGGCCAGGCCCCTGGTCTTCGACGGTGAGGCCCTGGTCGGCGAAAAGGCCCGCGACGTGCTCGCCGCCCTCGCCCAACTGTACGTGAACATGGGCCGTTATATGGAGGCGCTCACTACGGTTCGGGAAGCCTTCATCTCCCTGCAGGGGCCAGCTGAAATTGCCGAACCAGGTCTTCCGCATTATGATCACGAGCGCCGACGCGAAGTCGACAATATGATGAGATGCAAATTAGGAAAATTATTTGAAAGCCTTGCGCAATTCAGGAATGATCTAAATCATGCAGGTTACCAGAAAATTCCGAATCCTGCTAAAACATTGATAGAGCAGGCTCATCATTGGGCCGAGGAGCTGGCCAAGGCTTCTTGCGCGCCTTCGGTCTTCGTCAATCTCTCCAATCACGCCTCGAACGAGTGGTCGGAAGATCAGCGCGCTGCAGCACGGGAGTTTGCGGAAGCGGTCATCGACGTTCCCTTCCCCGAGGTGCCGCCCGATGCGGACGGAACGTGGATCGAGCAAAAGGCCGAAGAAGTGCTCGCTTCCCTTCCCCCGGAGACCACCCACGCCCTGGTGCAGGGCGAATTCACCCTCACCATGGCGCTGGTGAAGCGTCTTCAGGCCCGCGGCATCCGCTGTCTCGCCGCCACCAGCGAGCGGCGCGTGAGCCGGACGGAAGACGGCCGCGAGCTGCGCGAGTTCCGCTTCGTGCGCTTTCGCGACTATCCCCCGCTCGCCTGAGGGGCCGCGAAGCACACCCGAGGCCACCTCGCCCGCGAGTGCACCGCCCGGACCGGGGGGACGCGGATCGGAGCTCGGCAGGCCTGCCGAGACTGGACTTCCGCACATCGGTCGCGATCTCCCCGGGTCGATCCGTCCGAGGTGCCCCATGCCCGCCCGCGCGCTCTACGTGGTGGCCTACGACATCCGCGATCCCGCGCGCCTCGCCCGGGTGCTGGCGGTGATCAAGGCTTATGCCACCGGCGGTCAGAAGAGCGTCTACGAGTGCTGGCTGGACGATGCCGCCCTCGCCGCACTGCTCGCCGAGCTGGAGGCGGTGATGGATCCGGAGGTGGACAGCCTCGTGGTGGTCCGGCCCGATCCGCCGCGCGCCACCCGCACCCTCGGCATCGCCACCCCGCCCGAGGACCGCGACTGGTTCTTCTACTGATCCCCGACGGGAGATGCGGCCATGACCAGCCTCTATGTCGACCGTCGCGACGCCCGTCTGGCCCTGGAGCGGGGCGCGCTGGTGGTGCGCATCCCCGGCGAACGGCCCCGCAGCGTACCGCTGCGCGGTCTCGAACGGCTGGTGCTGCGCTCGGGCCTCCATGTCGCCACTTCGCTCCTGGCCGAACTGTGGCGGCGGGACGTGGGGGTGCTGGTCCTGGCCGGCCGCGGCGAGGAGCCCACCGCCCGCTTCCTCGGCCGTCCCCGCCGCCAGCTCCGCCGCCGCCTCCTGCAGTACGAACTGGTGCGCGATCCCACCCGCCGCCTCGCCTTCGCCCGCGAGATCGTCGCCGCCCGCATCCGCGGCAGCCGCCGCCTGCTGGCCCGGCTGGAGGCGACGGGACGCGGCGCCCGCCACCGTCTGCGCGAGGCCCACGCGCGCCTCGCCGAGGCCGAGCAGGCCGCCTTCGCCGCGCCGGAGCTCCCCGTCCTGCTGGGCGTCGAGGGCAGTGCCGCCGCCGTCTTCTTCGAGGCCTACGGCACCCTGTTCCCGCCCGCCCTGGGCTTCGCCGGCCGCAACCGCCGGCCGCCCCGCGATCCCGTCAACGCCTGCCTCTCCCTCGGCTACACCCTGCTCCACGCCGAGGCCGCCCGCCACGCCCGCCTCCACGGCTTCGATCCCATGCTGGGCGCGCTGCACGCCCCGGCCGCGGGGCGCGAGTCCTTCGCCTGCGATCTGGTGGAGCCGCTGCGCTGCCACGTCGAGCGCTTCGTCGCCGATCTCTTCGCCGAACGGGTGCTGCGGGCCCGTGACTTCACCCGTAGCGGCGAGGCCTGCCACCTCGCCCGGACGGCCCGCTCGCGCTTCTACGAACGCTTCGAGGCCCTGCGCCCGGGCCTCGCCCGCCTGCTCGCCCGCCTCTGCCGCCGCTGGGCGCGGGAGCTGGAGCGGCGGGTTCCCCTCACCGTTCCCCTCGACGACGACGGAGACCTGCCGTGAGCGTGCTCTACGTCGATGCCGTCGGCATGCCGGCCCGCATCCGCCTCGACGGTCCCGCCCTCGCCCTGGAGCGGCCGGAGGGACCGCGTGGTCGCATGCCCCTGCGGCGCCTCTCGCGGGTGGTGGTCCGCGGACCGGCCGCACTGGAGACGGGAGTGCTCGCGACCCTCCTCCACCGGGGCATTCCTCTGACGGTCCTGGCGGGTGACGGCCGCCTGCTGGGCCTCTGCCTGCCCGCCCACGCCCGTCGCACCGACACCCGCGCCCTGCTGGAGGAGGCGGAGCTGCGCGGCCGTCTGGAGGCGGTCCGCGCCACCTGGCCGGCGGCGGAGGAACGGCGTCTCGTCCTCGACCTCCGCACCACCCTCGGCCTGCCCCTCACCGATCTGCGCCGGCGCCGCGTCGACCGCCGCCTCCACACCCTGCTGGACGCCGCCGGCGGCCCCCCGGCCGAGGACCTGCTGCGCTGGGGTGCGAGCCTGCTGGACGCCCATCTCGCCCGCAGGCTGTGGGAGGAGGGACTGGGCCGCGCCTGGCAGGGCGCCGATCCCGAGCGCTGGAACCTGCGGGAGACGCTGGGGCACATCCTGATCCTCGCCCTGGTGCCCACGCTCCTGGAACTCGCTCGTTTCGAGGCCGAGCGTGGCCGCCCCGACGACGACCGTCGCCTCTATCGCCGCCTCGCCCGCCGCTACGAGCGCGAGGCGGGCCGCCTCGAACGCCTGATGGACGGCATGCTGGCCCGTCTGCGCCGGCGCCTGCGGGAGGAGCTCGAGGGATGAGCCGCCCGCGTCCCGCGCCCTGGCTCGTGGCCTACGACATCGCCCACCCGCGCCGGCTGCGGCGGGTGCACGCGATTCTCGTGCGCTACGGACTGCCGGTGCAGTACTCGGTGTTTCTCGTCCACGCCACGCCCGCCGGTCTCGACGCCCTCTTCGACGAACTGGCGGCCGTGATCCATCCCCGCCACGACGATGTGCGGGCCTATCGACTCCCGCCGGAACTGTGGTACAGATGTGTCGGGAGCCCGGCGCTGCCGCGGGGTCTCCTCGCGGCCTTGGAGGGTTTCGGCGTTGTGTGACATCGTGGAGCGGGTCACGGTGGGCTTCGCCGGCGGGGCGAATTTTGCCAAACTTTCGCTGTGGTTTCGATCCTGGCCAACGCTCCCCGCAAGGGCTTGGTATCCGGACCTTTTCCAACCCGGGTCCCTCTCACCACTTGCCCTGATGAAGAAGGGATTAAGTCGCAAAGGGCTCTGGTGGCTTCGGGATTGCAGGTGCTCTCACCACTTGCCCTGATGAAGAAGGGATTAAGTCCCAGGGCGGGCGGAATAGGGACGGCTACCCCAGTGTCTCTCACCACTTGCCCTGATGAAGAAGGGATTAAGTCGCGCCACCCGCGGCGCGATGCGCCGCAGGGCGGCAACTCTCACCACTTGCCCTGATGAAGAAGGGATTAAGTCGGGACGAGCGTGAACCTCCTCGCGGAGGCGGAAGGTTCTCTCACCACTTGCCCTGATGAAGAAGGGATTAAGTCGCCACTCCCCGCGGGGAGGGGACGAGCGTGAACCTCTCTCTCACCACTTGCCCTGATGAAGAAGGGATTAAGTCTCATGGTATATGTCCAAAAGACGATCCCAAAACCTCGAGACTCTCACCACTTGCCCTGATGAAGAAGGGATTAAGTCGTGGCGCGGCAAGAGCTGAAGGAGCCGCACAAGCTCTCACCACTTGCCCTGATGAAGAAGGGATTAAGTCACCGCCCCCGGACAGGGGACCAACGGAGGGTTGTGACGCTCTCACCACTTGCCCTGATGAAGAAGGGATTAAGTCCTCGCGGAGGCGGAGGGTCCCGCCCCCGCGAGGGGGTCTCTCACCACTTGCCCTGATGAAGAAGGGATTAAGTCCGCGGAGGCGGAAGGTTCCGCCCCCGCGAGGAGGTGGACTCTCACCACTTGCCCTGATGAAGAAGGGATTAAGTCGGCACCGCTCGGGCGGCGAGCTCGCCCCAGTCGAGGGAGCTCTCACCACTTGCCCTGATGAAGAAGGGATTAAGTCTCGACGATGATTGCAACCATGTCAATCCTCCTCGGCTCTCACCACTTGCCCTGATGAAGAAGGGATTAAGTCCCTCGCGGAGGCGGAGGGTTCCGCCCCCGCGAGGCGGTGGCTCTCACCACTTGCCCTGATGAAGAAGGGATTAAGTCCGCGAGGAGGTGGAGGAAGGTCCGCCCCCTCGTGTCGACTCTCACCACTTGCCCTGATGAAGAAGGGATTAAGTCGCCTCGCGGAGGCGGAGGGTTCCGCCCCCGCGAGGTGCTCTCACCACTTGCCCTGATGAAGAAGGGATTAAGTCGGCGCGATGCGCCGCAGGGTGGCGAGCTCCCCGATGCCTCTCACCACTTGCCCTGATGAAGAAGGGATTAAGTCAGATGGCGGCACCGCTTGGGCGGCGAGCGCGCCCCAGCTCTCACCACTTGCCCTGATGAAGAAGGGATTAAGTCAGGGCGCGGATCACAGTGTTCCGCGCCCAATCCCGCCTCTCACCACTTGCCCTGATGAAGAAGGGATTAAGTCGTCGGCGAGGGCGAGGGCCGCCCTCGCCCCCTCGCCCTCTCACCACTTGCCCTGATGAAGAAGGGATTAAGAGGTCCTCCCGCTGCGGGAGGTCGTCACCTCCCGCAGCACCTCTCACCACTTGCCCTGATGAAGAAGGGATTAAGAGTCCCACCGCCCCCGGATGGGAGCCCACCGGAGGGTGGTGGCTCTCACCACTTGCCCTGATGAAGAAGGGATTAAGAGGCACCGGACGAGCACTGACATACGCTTTCTCCCCCGCTCTCACCACTTGCCCTGATGAAGAAGGGATTAAGAGCCACTCAAGGAGGGCCGACCGTAGCCCCTCCGCCGCCGCCTCTCACCACTTGCCCTGATGAAGAAGGGATTAAGAGGCTGCGCGGAAATTCGGGGTCCCACGTTCCACGCTCTCTCACCACTTGCCCTGATGAAGAAGGGATTAAGAGGCCTCGCGGAGGCGGACGGTTCCGCCCCCGCGAGGACTCTCACCACTTGCCCTGATGAAGAAGGGATTAAGAGACCGTATACGCGTGGACAGTTATACGCGTATCGAGCCTCTCACCACTTGCCCTGATGAAGAAGGGATTAAGAGCTGCAGCAGCCGCACGAGTTCCCACGCCGCCCGCTCCCTCTCACCACTTGCCCTGATGAAGAAGGGATTAAGAGTACGGGTAGCCCGGGGAGAGATACTCGGCCATTACCTCTCCTCTCACCACTTGCCCTGATGAAGAAGGGATTAAGAGAGAGGGGGACGAACGTCCACCTCCTCGCGGAGGCGGACGGCTCTCACCACTTGCCCTGATGAAGAAGGGATTAAGAGAGCCTGGTGAGAGGTATTCTTTCATTTATCCCTCTCCTCTCTCACCACTTGCCCTGATGAAGAAGGGATTAAGAGGTGTAATGGCATAACAGCACCGCAGTATCCGCGCTCTCACCACTTGCCCTGATGAAGAAGGGATTAAGACCCGCGGGGTGGGTACAAACGTGAACCGCCTCGCGGAGCTCTCACCACTTGCCCTGATGAAGAAGGGATTAAGACGGGGGAGTATATCCCCTCATCCGCGAGGGCGGTGGTGGCCCTCTTACCACTTGCCCTGATGAAGAAGGGATTAAGACAAGAATTCCATCGCTCACTTTCTCCACCCCCCCGTCCCCTCTCACCACTTGCCCTGATGAAGAAGGGATTAAGACGCATTTTTCGCCACCCCACCACGCCATCCACGTGGCCTCTCACCACTTGCCCTGATGAAGAAGGGATTAAGACACAATCGCGCTTACAATTTTGCTGATCATCGCGTCTCCTCTCACCACTTGCCCTGATGAAGAAGGGATTAAGACGAGGCAGCGGAGGGGGGGATATGCCCCCTCGTCCGCGACTCTCACCACTTGCCCTGATGAAGAAGGGATTAAGACCCGCCGATCATGGCGGTGGGGTCTTCCGCGCCCCGATCCCTCTCACCACTTGCCCTGATGAAGAAGGGATTAAGACGCGCACCTCCCAAAGGCCCCCGCCCTCAGCGGCGCCCTCTCACCACTTGCCCTGATGAAGAAGGGATTAAGACCGCCCCCGCCCGACGCGGCCGGAGGCGGCGGACAGGCTCTCACCACTTGCCCTGATGAAGAAGGGATTAAGACCTTTGTTGGGGGACAAAAGTAAGCCTCCTCGCGGAGCTCTCACCACTTGCCCTGATGAAGAAGGGATTAAGACGGGGGGGTGTCAGCGGGCAAGGGCGCGGATCACCGTCTCTCACCACTTGCCCTGATGAAGAAGGGATTAAGACCCCTCGGGGGTGGATGGGACGAGGTCCCCCCTTGGCTCTCACCACTTGCCCTGATGAAGAAGGGATTAAGACAACCCCGCGCCGCATACCGCTGGCGCGGGGGGGGGTGTCTCTCACCACTTGCCCTGATGAAGAAGGGATTAAGACGGGCAATTCTGGGGTCCCATCCCTCGGGGGTGGATGGGACTCTCACCACTTGCCCTGATGAAGAAGGGATTAAGACGGGGTGCGCCGCCGCAACGCGGTACCACATCATCATTCCTCTCACCACTTGCCCTGATGAAGAAGGGATTAAGACCCCGCTCCGCACCACGATTGTGCTCCCCCCCACGGGGCCTCTCACCACTTGCCCTGATGAAGAAGGGATTAAGACACTCCATGGCACCTCTTCTCCCGCCCCTCCCGCGCAGGCTCTCACCACTTGCCCTGATGAAGAAGGGATTAAGACGCGGGAACACGTCTCCGGAGCCGCTCTGATCCACATACCTCTCACCACTTGCCCTGATGAAGAAGGGATTAAGACCGCAGGCTGGTGAGCTCCCCGAGGGAGCGTGGGACTCTCACCACTTGCCCTGATGAAGAAGGGATTAAGACCCGGGGAGGGCGGTCGCACCGGGCGGCCGGGCGCCCCTCTCACCACTTGCCCTGATGAAGAAGGGATTAAGACGCCGCAGGCTGGCGAGCTCCCCGAGTGAGCGTGGGCTCTCACCACTTGCCCTGATGAAGAAGGGATTAAGACCCCTCTTTGTGGAACGAAAGTAAACCTCCTCGCGGAGGCCTCTCACCACTTGCCCTGATGAAGAAGGGATTAAGACAACGCGATACCACATCATTATTCCTCCTCCGCCCCGCTCTCACCACTTGCCCTGATGAAGAAGGGATTAAGACGCGGCAACCACCCAGCGAGCAGTGAAAACGGTCCTCCCGCTCTCTCACCACTTGCCCTGATGAAGAAGGGATTAAGACGGGATGTTCGGGGTGGCGCAGCAGCCGGCGATGGCGGCTCTCACCACTTGCCCTGATGAAGAAGGGATTAAGACCTCTGCGGAACGCCCTGCTCCTCAAGCAGGGCGATACTCTCACCACTTGCCCTGATGAAGAAGGGATTAAGACCGGGCGCCCATCTCTGGGCGCATCATATTCCCCTCCTCTCACCACTTGCCCTGATGAAGAAGGGATTAAGACGCGGCCGGGCGATACCTGTTACAGGGTCGAAGCATTCTCTCACCACTTGCCCTGATGAAGAAGGGATTAAGACCGCCTCGACCGCTCGGCGGGTCGTCCCGGCGGCCATCCGGCTCTCACCACTTGCCCTGATGAAGAAGGGATTAAGACAGCCGGCCACTCGCCGCGGATGCGGCGAGCGCCGGCCCTCTCACCACTTGCCCTGATGAAGAAGGGATTAAGACCCCCCCGCCCCGCACCACGATGGTGCCGCCCCCCCATGGACTCTCACCACTTGCCCTGATGAAGAAGGGATTAAGACCGGCCGGGCGGAGAAAGCATGGCCGCAGGAACTCCATGTCTCTCACCACTTGCCCTGATGAAGAAGGGATTAAGACGCGTCGGCCACACCGAGGGAACCGCGCGGCGACAGGTACTCTCACCACTTGCCCTGATGAAGAAGGGATTAAGACTCCAGGTCAGAACGAACAGCGGCGAGCCACGCCCTGCTCTCACCACTTGCCCTGATGAAGAAGGGATTAAGACGCCACGATGTACAGCACTTCACACATGCTCGAAGAGCCCGCGAGGAAGAGATTTGCATCCACTATTGCAGCACACATTCCCCATCCGTATTACGTTATCGATGACGATTCACAAAAATACGACAAAAAGGAAATTCTCGACATAATATGGGACCATCTCCGCAGAAATCCTAATCTGAGAGCAAATCTGGCAACTTCTCCCCGTGAAAATTATGTAGAATTTCGTCCTCTTGGTGGAAGGAACTACTTGGATCGAAACCCATTGGAAAAAATAAAGAAAATTGTTACCGGATACAAAAATTTCCTGAAGAAAAATCTCGAAAAGAAGGCGAGAAAACTTGTTGCGAAATTGATGAAACCACGACAACATGAAAAACTCGGTGAAGAATATTTGAATAAAATTCTCGAATTCAAAGAATTTTTGAATAGATTGATACTGACTAGGACATTCAAACATGAAGTGTACATGTTTTTTGAACGCATTTTGCACAGTTCATCCTCGGAAAAGGAACTCAAGAATAATGTCCTCAAGAAAATAAAAGAACTTCTTGGTAGAAAGAAATGGATTGATTTGACGAAACTTCTGATTGTCCTGAAATTGTTGAAAGTTTGGAGTGATCGATATGGATACGAGCTCATCTCGAAGGTCTATCTCAAACATTACATAAAAATTCTCGACAAGGCACTCGCAAGACTTGGTACCAAAAAAGAAGAATTGCAAAGAAGATTTATCAAATCCACGAAGGAAGAAGATATAGAGTGGGGGGGGGTATATTCAGGAGAAATGTTACTACACTTCAAATCTCTCACCACTTGCCCTGATGAAGAAGGGATTAAGACGCCACCCCCCCGAGGAAGTACTCGAGGTCCTCGACTCCTCTCACCACTTGCCCTGATGAAGAAGGGATTAAGACCCTCAGGGGTGGGGGGGACAAGCCGGTGCCGGGACAGCCTCTCACCACTTGCCCTGATGAAGAAGGGATTAAGACCCGGCCACTCGCCGTCTACACGGCGAGCGCCGGCCGCCCTCTCACCACTTGCCCTGATGAAGAAGGGATTAAGACGCGGTGGCGGGGCGCGTGGGGAGCGCCATCACCCGCGGCCCTTTCACCACTTGCCCTGATGAAGAAGGGATTAAGACCCGCGGGGGCGAAAGTGAACCGCCTCGCAGAGGCGGCCTTTCACCACTTGCCCTGATGAAGAAGGGATCGAGACCCTGACCGGATGCCCCGGGAAAAGACACCCCGGCGGCACGAGTACCGGTCCTGGACCTGGACGCCCGCGCGCGTCCGTGACCGTCTCGGGCGC
>Ga0256839_1000267_pt1 | contig 67875 bp, 52 predicted proteins | sample 354166metaG_FD_185968 | JGI IMG/M metagenome (GOLD analysis project Ga0256839, IMG submission 185968) | Hydrothermal vent microbial communities from Mid Atlantic Ridge, Atlantic Ocean - 354-166 | ecosystem: Environmental > Aquatic > Marine > Hydrothermal vents | place: Atlantic Ocean: Mid...
ACCGAGGCAGCAGCTGGTAGCACTCAATGAAGTTGTGCCTGTTGGCTGTGCCGTGCCACTTGAGGGATGGACTCCGGGTCTCGCTCACGCTCGCCCGGAATGACGAAGGTTGGGAGACTCGCCGGGAATGACTGAGGAAAGGAAGCTTCCCGGTATGACGGAAAAAAACCGGGAGTGACAAAAGGGGCACCTGACATGACGAAGAAAGAAAAACCACCCGGAATGACAAAAAGGCACCCGAATGGCGAAAATGGGAAACCGCCGCCTTTGTTCCCGTCATTCCCCACCCGCTCCTCGTCATTCCCGCCTCCCCGCCATCTCCAGTTCCCCCGCCATTCCCAACACCCTGTCATTCCCGCGAAAGCGGGAATCCACGCCACAGGATGCCAAAGACTGGTTTCTGGAGTCCGTCTTTGGCATGCATCACAGGGCTATAAATTCAGGAAAGCCGCGCCCACCCGCCCTGATGCCAACCACCATTGGCCGCTGAAGGTAAAAAGGGCCAGGGCTAACACGGCATGGGAAATGGCCAGGGGCAGTAGTAATCGGTATTTGAGCCACAGCCAGGCCCATATGCTGCCAGCGATGATGGTTGCTAACATTAACATGGGGTTGGGGAAATGCAAAAGCGCAAAGACCAGACCGGCCAGCGCGGCAGATTCAATCACTGACAAACGACAACGCTGGTGAAGACGCTGGGCCAGTACAGGGCCAATCACAATTTGCTGAAAAATGGCCCAGGAAAAATATGCCACAAAGGCGGTGGCTCTAATGGTTTGGTGGTGGCTGCTGAGCAATAGAAAGCCAATGAGACCACTGCCCAGCAGGATAAGAACCGCAGCCGCTCCGGCCTTTGTCGGGGCGGATATGAGTTGCTTGAAATCATTGAATAGCGCCCAGACGAATAATGACAGGCCAATAATGGCGGAGGCGGCTAAACCTGTCGCTCGGGGCAGGCTGCCAAGCCGATCAAAAGCACCGGTAAGCACATAGGTGCCAGCCAGCAAAAGAAAGACCAACCCCAGCCACAGTATTTGTGATGAGTGGGCGATCGGGCCGGTAACTTTCTGTGCTGAGCGACAAAACCAGATCATGGCCATGACAACCCCAGCAAAAAGCATGAGTGCGAGGAAGTGCCCAAAGGGCCAGGGCGGCAGTATGGCTGTATGGGGAATCAGCAGGTGGCCAGCTTGTGTGCGAATCTGCTTTTCCAGCCACAGAATGCTTTCAGGCAGTGCGCACGGCTTGCTTAGCTGATGTACTACCAGTTCAGGCACAGCATTTTCCGGCTGTGCCATGCCGTTGGTGGCGGGAAAGGGGCTGAGGTGGCATTCCAGCGGTTGTTTTCTGATATGCAGTGGTGTTGATTTGTCGCTGGGTTGCTGGTTGTGTGTGGTTTGTTCGGGGGCGGCGTGACGGGGCACCTCTTTTGGCCAGGGAAAGGAAATCGAGTGCACGGTGATCTGTGGCCGCTGTGCCTTGGAAATTGCTTGAGAGCCCTTGGCAGGATGAAAATACAGCAGGAGACTGCGCGTTTGTTTTGGCGGCGTATTCCTGTGATTTTTTTCGGGTGTTTTTTTGCTGTCAGGCTGATTTGCAAGCGGCGGCGGTATGACGTGCCAGTTCAGGGTGCTCAGAGTGACGCCGATGGTTTGCTTATTGCCACCAGGCAATAAAATTTCACTGGAATAATATTCCGGCGCATTATCGTTTGGGCGGACATGTATCCGCATTTGCCATGGCCTGGTGGCGCTATAATGCAGACTCAGGCGGGGAAATACCTGAAAATCCAGTGTGCTCCCACCCATGGGTAGTGAGATGACTGGCTTGTCAATAGTGTTGACTAGGCCGTTATTGGCTGTTTGCCAGTGAACAGCATAAGGGCCCACAATTTCTTGCGGGTGTTGTAAAGACCACGAAAACCACGGCTGCTGTTGATACGCCTTGCTCAATAAGGCCTGATTGCGTTCAGCGATAGCGCCAACCACCAAAGCCCGAGCCAGCCACCAGGCCAGGGCCAGCGTAAGCAATACATAAAGAAAGACAAGAAATCGAGGGGCCTTGTGGGCGCTGGACATGATGGTGGTCAAACTGCTGGATTAAGGGGCGTAGTATAATTCATCTCCGGTCATTCCCTAAATCATGGAGACACTCAACGCATGAGCAAAAAATACCATATTCACTGGTTGAATAAACTGACCTTTGTGGCCAAAGATGAAGAAGGCCATGCCACCTTAATGGATGCCTGGCACAAGCCGGGAGACCCAACGCCACGCTGTGCGCCTTCCCCCATGGAGCTGGTGGCCATGGGTCTGGGCGGCTGTACCAGCACGGATGTATTGATTATTCTGAAAAAGGCCAGGCAGAAAGTCACTGACTGTGAAGTGGTGGTGGAGGCCCAGCGCAGTGACGGCATACCCAAGGTTTACACAAAAATCCATGTGCATTTTATTGTGACCGGCCATAATGTGGATGAAAAGCATGTGGAAAGAGCGGTTAAGTTGTCTGCAGAAAAGTATTGCTCGGTTTCCCGCATGCTGGAAAAGACGGCAGAAATCACCCATAGCTATGAGGTGCGCGAAGAGTCTGCTTGCGTGGATGAGTGACGGCTAAACTAGAAGCCTGTCCCCAGACGCAAATAAAAGCGAAAGTCGCCATCACTGGTATAGCCATTGCCGAGGAACATGACCGTGTTGGCGACATCCAGAGACACGCCCGCCAGATAGCCATATAACAGATTCTCAAACTTGATATGGTGGTTCCATACCTGTCCGGCGTGCAGTAGGCCAATGAGGCGTGGTGAGCCGAATACAGGCAGCTTGATTTTTGTCAATGTGGTGTAACCGCCCATGTTTATCACAAATGCGTTTTGGCCAATCAGGGCATCCTGCGGGTAGCCGGCAAAATCATCCAGCCCACCCCAGAAAACGAAGGCCTCATCGGCGCTTACCTGGTCGGAAAAAGCGCCCTTGGAACCCAGGTGCAGTGCTGAGTGCTGCCCCACGGGGTAACGTTGGCTCCAGTCATAACGCCACCAGCGCACCTTGTCGAACAGCCCGATCTCGGTGGAAAAGTCCATCCCCTGGCGGGCAAACAGGGCATGGTCATAGGTGTCGCGTCCATAACGCAGCCGCAGACCAATGGTTTTATTGATGGCGGTGGGGAATTCTTTGTTGTTGATAACAGGCACGATGTTTTGATCCATGTACCACAGGCCGCCACGCAGCTCGCTGGCTTCGTCCAGATTGAAGCCAACGTCAAAACCACTGGCAAATTCCTTGAAATCGTAGAGCCCCACCGGGCTGCCGTTTTCATAAAAACGCTGGCTGGTTTTGGATGCCTGAACGTGCACGGCGGCAAAACGATGGTTGTCATAATCCAGCGGTTGGTAGAGTTGTGATTTCCAGTAAATCTGATTGCCGACGCTGAAGTCATTAATCCATTCGCCGCCCAGACGGTTGATGTTATAGCGGTGATGCCGGGCCAGTACGGAAATGCGTGTATCGGAGTCAAAATCATCCGCCACCTTCAGGCCAAATTTCAAATAATCCGGCCCCCAGTTTTTTTCCTTGACCACAAACTCCACGCCCTTGTTGCCAGCCTCGTCAGTCACCACTTTATAGGTGACCGTCTGAATGTCATTATAAGCCGCCAGGGCGTCAGCCATGTCCTGGATATCCGTGGCGTTAAAGGACCGTCCTTCCAGGACTTTTGCTTTACTGTAGAGTCGCTCAGTGGCTGTGCGCTTATTGCCGCTAAAGCGGACAAAATGGATGGTCTTTGGGACTTTCTGCATGAGAAAATTGCGCGACTCCAAGTGTGCCAGGTACCGTTCAGGCGGCACGGCCAGGGGCGACAAAACCAGCTTTTTGGCATGAACCGCTTGTTCCCCATGGCGTATGAATTCCGGCCCTTTGTCGAAATCGGTCGCGGTGAGTTTTTCCAGTTCCGGCGCAATCACAATATCCGCCTTTTGCAGAGACTCAAGGGTGTTCTGAATCAAGGCCACGTCAACACTTTGATAAGTCGCGGCAAGAATAGAGGCGTTTTCATCCAGCACATTCAGGGGAGAGGACACATTCACCGCAATGACAATGTCAGCGCCCATGTCCCGCACCACATCCACCGGCAGATTGTTGAGAATACCGCCGTCGGCCAGCATGCGTCCCTGATATTTAACTGGCCCGAAAACCAGCGGGACAGCCATAGAGGCGCGCATGGCCATGGCCAGATCGCCGTGGTCAATCACATAGGGCATAGCCGCATTCAGGTCAGTGGCCACAGCCCGGTAGGGAATGGGGAATTCATCAAAGTTTTCAATACTCAATGACCCCACCAACCGCTGCAACTCAAGCATCAGCTGCTGTCCACCGGCAAACCCTTTGCTACTGGCCGGCCCGCTTTTGGACAGTCCGATTTCCAAATCCACAAAGTAGTTTTTTTCTTCTTGTCTTTGCTGGTAGTTTTTTTGGCGCCGTTCCAGTGAGGGGCGAAAAATTCTGTCCCAGTTAACACTTTCCATCACCCACTCAAGGTCCTCCGGCGTATAGCCAATGGCATACAGCCCGCCAATGATGCTGCCCATGGAGGTACCGGCAATATAATCAATGGGAATGTGATTCTTTTCCAGCGTCTTGATAACACCAATATGAGCCAGACCCCGGGCGCCTCCACCAGAGAGCGCCAGCCCGATTTTGGGCCGTTTGCCGTTGGCAGTGCCGGTTTTGATAATGCGAATGTCTGGTGATATGGGCGAGTCACCACGGACTGTGAGTGGACTTTGGTTGTGTACTGACGCAGTTTTCACGCTGGCGGCGATGGCATTGTGCCATGTGGCCACAAGCAAAAACAGCCCTACAACCAACCTGGTCAAACCACAGGAAAGGCCTGCGAAACAGGGTCTGCCTCGGGTAAACTGTGTCCCTGAAGTGCGGGACGGGTATTGAGAAAAAACATCGAGCATGTCAATTGCACCTTGGCAAATGCCAGTCAGGGCTGTCATGCGGCGTTCAGTATGCCGCTGCGTTTAAATCCCCAGTGAATAGCCAACCCGCGAACAATAAAAAAGCCCCAAAACGCCAGCCAGAGACCATGGTTTCCCAAGGGGCGCAACGCCATCCACAATGGCAAAAAACACAGCACCGTGGCCATGACCATGGAGTTGCGCATAATGCGGGTTTGCAATGTTGCGACACACAAACCATCATAAACAAAGCTGGCCACCGCTACCACCGGCAGAAAAACCACCCAGTATAGATAGTCAATGGACGCAAGTCGCACGGCAGGCAGGTCAGTCAGCCAGGCAATCATCCAGTCCCCTCCGGCCCAGTATATGACACTTAACCCCAGGGCCACCAGCCAGGAAATGGTGAAAACATCCCGCACCACCTGCCGCAAAGCCTGTTTGTTGTCTTGTCCGTAATAGCGTCCGGCCAGAGACTCCACCGCATGGGCAAAACCGTCCAGGCCATAGGAGGCCAGGTAAAAGAAGTTCATTAACACGGCATTGGCCGCCAGAATAATCTCACCCTGTTTGGCGCTTTGCCGGGTAAAAAAGGCAAACACAAACATCAGGCATAAAGTTCGGATAAAAATATCCCGGTTAAACGCCAGCAATTGACCCAGGGCATGGCCATGGCTCCGCCACGATGGCCAAAAACCCGATGGTAGAGCGCGCAAGATGCCATTGTGACGCATGTGCCAAAAACCCAGCATAACGGCCAGATATTCAGAAATGACCGAGCCGGCGGCCACTCCGGTGATTTTCCAGTGCCAGTGAACCACAAAAAAATAATCCAGCGCCATATTGCCGACTTGAGACACCAGCATGAGCCGAAGCACCACTGTGGCTTGTCCAATGGCCAAAAAATAGGCCATGATGACAAACAGCCACAGGCTGGCCGGTAAAGACCAGACTCGCCAGCGTAAATAAGTGCCAGCCAAAGCGCGAATCTCGGCCTGCTCCCTGGCAAACCAGTGAACCAGAGACTCAATCCATAGTGGTGAAAGCAGTATCAAGGCAGCAGCCAGCCCGGTGGCCAGCAGCAGTGCCAGGGCCACGTGCCGCGCCACGGCTTGTTGATCTTGACGTCCCCAGTCCTGGGCAACCAGCCCGGTGGTGCTCATGCGCAAGAAGCCCAGGCTCCACAGAAACAGGTTGAAAGTGGTAACGCCAACATTCACCGCCCCCAGATACAAAGGCGACTCCAGATGACCCAGAATTGCCGTATCCACCACGCCCAGCAAGGGAATGCTGAGGGCCGAAGCGATCATGGGCAGGGCGATGGTCAGAATTTCCCGGTAATGGTGTCTGATGTGTGTTTGTGGCATAGAGAAATGAGAAATGTGGAGAGCCGCGTATTGAATCTGGCGGTTTAGGTCATCCGGCACATGCGCCAGAGCGGGTTCTGGCCTACAATTATGACATTGAGACCACTGTAAAGGATAGTGCCATGGCAACAGAAAAAATGCCTTCAGACAATCACGAACAACGGCTTGGCGACGAACCCAGAAAGCCGGCTGCCACAACGCCTGATGATCGCTATCAGGACAAAAAAGGCCGCAAACGCTGGTATCGCCACCCTTATGTGGCGGCAGCGCTGGTTTTTGCCCTGATCCAGCTGGGACTGATGTTTTATTATGATGCCGAGCCGGCTTTGTTCGATGTTCAACAGAATGCCGAGCACCGCGCGGCCAGCCACGGCCATGAAATGGCCACCGGCTACACCACCGGCGCCACATTCATGCAAGTGGCCTCCACACTGCTCAACAAGCGGGGCGGGTATTTAAGCAATGATATGACCCCGCCGTCGGTGTTTATGGACAATATTCCCAGTTGGGAATACGGGGCGTTGGTGCAGATACGGGATTTGGTGCGGGTGTTTCGCAATGACTTCAGCCGTTCCCAGAGCCAGTCTCTGGAAGACCCGGATTTAGCCAAAGCCGACCCGCTGTTTCACTTCGATCATGAAAGCTGGATTTTCCCTTCCACCGAATCCCAGTACAAAAAAGGTTTGCGATTTTTTCATAATTACCTGACCCGTCTCAGTGACCCCACAGAGCAGGATGCCCAGTTCTATGCCCGCGCCGACAATCTGGTGACTTACCTGGAGCAGGTGGAAAAACGGTTGGGCAACCTGTCGCAAAAGCTGAGCGCCAGCGTGGTGCAAAACCGCGTTAATACTGACTTGGGCGGAGATGCCGCGGCCACGCAGTCCACTTTCAAGCCCAGTGAACTAAAAGTGAAAACATCCTGGTGGGCCATTGACGATAATTTTTACGAAGCGCGCGGAGCCACCTGGGCGCTGATTCATTTTCTCAAGGCCATTGAGGTGGACTTTGCCAATGTACTGGAAAAGAAAAACGCCACAGTCAATCTCAAACAGATTATTCGCGAGTTGGAAGCGACACAGGATACCATCTGGACGCCCATGATTCTGAATGGCTCGGGCTTTGGTTTTTTTGCCAACCACTCATTGGTGATGTCGTCTTATATTTCCCGCGCCAATGCGGCTTTAATTGACTTAAAGACTTTATTGCAAAATGGCTAATGCATCAAAATGGAGGGCTGCTGGTTGAACTACGCCCGTCAAGGGACTTTTTTTCACCGTGGGGTTATGCAAGAATAGCCCCAACAAGTGGAGGCGCTGGCGCAGGCACAATTCTTAAAAAAGCGCACGCGTAACTTTATTCATGAGGCACCGTATTACATGAGCACACTCAGCGAAAGCGAACTGGCAGAAATCCGTGACCATTTTGATTTTTTCGATGCCGATGGTGATGGCTATCTGGATTTGAAGGAGTTTCGCCGCCTGTTTCGTGTTTTGGCGCCTGATGCCAGTCCGGGAACAGCGCGTCGTGGCTTTGCGCTGATTGATGAAGACAACAGCGGCAAAATTGACTTTGACGAATTTGCTCAGTGGTGGCAGTTAAACTGGACAGTTTTCTGAGCGTTTTTCCATAGATGGGGCTGTGCTGCTTTTTATTGTCTGGATGCGTGTTTGTGCATGATTTTGGACAGCGGTCGTTAACTGGATTTCTGGCCGGATAACAGCCGCGTGGGATCCACTCGATAGTACGACTGCATCACCGCAAACAGCTCAGGGTGTTGTTCCTTCAATGCCTGCGGTTTTTCAAAGAAGTATTCACTCAGAACGGCGAAAAATTCGGCCGGGTTTGTGGCGCCATAAGCATTGAGCCAGTTTTTTTTGCGAAGCCGGAGCCGCTGACGCAGGCTGGAAAACTCCCGGCTCATGACCCTGGCCCATTGATGGTGCTGGTTTGGGTTATCCAGCCTCGGCGTGCCATTGGCCTGGCCGGTTATTTGATCCAGGCGATGCGCGAACTCGTGCAGCACCACATTTTCTCCGTCATTGTCCCTGGCGGCGCCAGCCAGCACATGGCGCCAGGACAAAACCACCGCGCCCCCTTGCCAGGATTCTCCCAGACGGGCTTGTGGCTTGTGAATGGATACACTTCCCACGCTTTCGGTTGTGGTGGCCACATAGGCATCGGGATAAACTACCACCCGGGATAGTTTTGGATAGCAACGATGGTTCTTTCGGCCCAGCAGTAACCAGCATGCGCCAGCGGCGATAGTCAGCCGGACTTCGTCAGTAATGACTTGTCCATTGCGGCCATCAAAGTATTTGTCGGCCAGAAACCACTTGATATCGTTTTCCAGCTTGTGCCGCAATGGTGGCGGCAAGCGCCGGTAGGCGGGCACATTTTTATTCAGAATACGCCGCCAGTTTTCAGGAAACGGCACGGCACGAATGGCCGCCAGACGCTTTTTTCTGCGCCAGGTCAGCAACCACCACAGGATGCAGCCAGTAGCCAGAACAGCGCCAATGAGCCACAGCCAGCGCATTAATCCGATTCATCCTTTGACGAAACGGGAGACAAGTTTTGGCGGCTGCCTGGCGGCGGGTCTTCATCTTCTGCTTGCTGTTCCAGCCAGTGGGCGTCCAGTTGTTTTTTCGTTTTTGCGCCCAAATCCTGCAAGCGTTTGGTCGCCTTCACCAGATTTCCCCGGCCGCGGGTGAGCTTGTTCTCGGCTTTGTGCCAGGCTGCATCCGCCTGATCCAGCCGCTGTTTGATGTCATTCAAGTCGGCGCAAAAGCCCACAAATTTGTCGTATAAGGCACCGGCCTGGCGAGCGATTTCCAAGGCGTTCTGGTTGCGTTTTTCATTTTGCCAAAGGGTGGCGACAGTGCGTAACGTGGCCAACAGGTTGGTGGGAGAAAGCATGAGCACGCCCTGGTTGAATGCGTCTTCCAGCAAGCTGGTTTCGCTATTCATGGCTTCCAGATAGGCCGGTTCCACAGGGACGAACATGATCACCATATCCAGAGTGTGCAGGTCTTCAAGGGTTTGATAGCCCTTATTGGCCAGTTGCTGGGCGTGGGTGCGCAACGACTGGATATGGGCCTTGAGGTAGCGCTGTTTTTCGGTGGCATCCTCGGCTGTACGAAAGCGCTCATAAGCCGTTAATGAGACTTTGGCGTCAATAATCAGGGATTTTCCTTCAGGCAGGTGAATGATGACATCGGGTTGATAACGCCGCCCGTTTTGGCTAAAGCTTTTTTGGGTTTCATATTCGCGGCCTTTTTGCAGGCCGGAGCTTTCCAGTACCCGTTCCAGCACCAGTTCGCCCCAGTTGCCCTGGGTTTTGCTGTCGGCGGTCAGGGCGCGGGTGAGATTACGCGCTTCCTCGGAAATGTTCAGATTCAGTTGTTTCAGGTTTTCGATTTCTCTGAGCAAAACGCTTTGCTTTTCCGCACCTTCCTGGTGTGTTTTGCGAATCAGTTCCTGGAACTGGCCCAGTTGCTGTTGCAAGGGGGTCAAAGTGGCCTTGAGATTGTGCTGGTTTTGCTGGGTAAATTTCTGCGTTTTCTCATCCAGAATGTTTTGGGCCAGGTTCTTAAACTGAACAGTCAGGTTTTCTTGGGCCTTGTCGATGAGGGACTTTTGCTCCTGATTCAGGCGTTGTTGTTCCTGCAGGCGGGTTTGCACGGTGGCGATGTCACGGTTCAAAGAGGTAATATTGTCTTGCAGTTGCCGGTTGTGGCTTTCCAGAACGGGCACGCGCCCGGCCTGGGCTTTGAACTGCTCCAAGCGGGCTGTCAGGCCCAGACGCTGTTCGGTCAGGTTGTGAATTTCCACCTGGGCTTTTTCCAGTTGCGATTGGCTTTCGGCCAGATCGGACGCCAGGCGGTCGATATGCGGCTGAAGACTGCTCTGGCCGGCTGAAAAACGCCGGTGCCCATGCCGTTTAAGGGCGACGAGCATGCCCAGCATGGTAAGTAGAAAAACGCCCAGGGCAAGCGCACCGGCGGCCCATAATGGCTGGTTCTGGAACCAGTGCGAAAGGGTTGTGAGAAGCGTTGAAAACATGTGGGTATGCTATCATTAGCGCTGTACGAACACAAAGCAAAAGGCGGCGCTGGTCAGCGGCTGCTGCTTCCCCGTTTTTGGCATGGTTTTGCCCTTTGACTGACAGGATTCCTGCATGCGCGTAATGAAATACATGGCTCTGGCTTTAGCCTTTTTGTTGCTGGTGGCTTACCTGGCCGGATACTTTTTGCCAGACAAGGCGCACGTGGAGCGCAGCATCGACATTAACCGCTCACCGGCTGATGTGTTTGCGGTGTTGAACAGCCCGCAGCAGTTCAACCGCTGGTCGCCATGGTACGAAGCCAATAAAAAGTTTGGCACCACTTACAGCTATCACGGCCCGGACAACGGCGTTGGCGCCAGCATTCGCTGGCAGGCGGCCAATATCGTATCCGCCGGTGACCATCGGGGAGAAATGAAAATCACAGCCAGCCGGCCACACGAAAGCGTGGTGTATGCCCTGCTGTTCGAAAATCGCGAGCCGGCGATAACCCGTTTCGATATCAAAGCGTTGCCGGGTAACCGTTCACGGGTAACATGGTCCTATGATGCAAATTTTGGAAATTCGGTCATTGGCCGGTATTTTGGCCTGATTCTGGACCGGGCCGTGGGCCCGGATTATGAGGCGGGACTGCGCAATTTGCGCACAGTGCTTGAAGATAGCGCCGAGTCGCCCGATGACAAGGCGCCTGCAGCAGAAACGACCGCAGGCTAACGCACCGCCCGGTTTGCAGCAGCGATATGGCTGATGCCTTGAATAAATCAACGACACAGCGTCCGCCTGTGCATTTGGGCCCTGAACCCTGGCAACCGGTGACCGCCGAGCTGGAAAAGTGGCTGCCGGGTTTTTTGTCCATGTCTGAAGCCGGGTTGAAAGAACCAAATGACGCCTTGCCTTCGGCAGACCGTCTGAATCAGGGGTTTGACTATCGCAATAACAACGGCAAGGTGTTGCAGTTTGTGCCCCAGGATGCGTCATTGCCTTTTTTCCACATGGCTTATGAGGAACGTATCTGGCATCATGGCCTGATTGCCACCAGAAATAACTGGCATGATTTTTTTAATGCCCTGGTATGGCGCACCTTTCCCCGGATAAAAAGCGCTTTGAACACGATTCACTGGCGGCAGATGCAGCACCACGAAAGCCCTTCTCGTAGCGCCCGCCGCGATGCGGTGACCTTGTTTGATGAGTGTGGAATCATTGTTCTTGGCGAGTCGCCGGCGCCATTACATGACATTCGTAAGCATCGCTGGGAATCCGTGTTCGCCAGCGCTAAAAACCCGTGGCAGCATCGCACAGGCCCGCAGGCATTGCGTGCGATCACTTTTGGCCATGCGATGTTTGAAAAGTATTTACGCCCTTATGAGGGGCTGACTGCCAAGTCGGCGCTGCTGTGTGTGCCAGCGGGTTTTATCCAGCAACTGGATACCAACTATGCCGCGGCCATTCATTGGCTTGACCAGCGCCTGGCTGGAGCCATTCTGCATGACGAATTTTTATGCCACAGCCAGGAACTGGCGCCATTGCCGGTGTTAGGCATTCCTGGCTGGTGGTTGAACCGGCCACGGGATTTCTGGCGCAACAGCCGCTATTTTCGCCCGCCTTCGCAGCGCACGGGTGAGCGCAAAATATATGTGCTTAGTTAGGGCTGGTCTCCCATTGTCTGGTTCCAGTCGCCCACACGCTCGGCCATTTTTTCCAGTAAGGCATCCACATCGCCTTCCAGGCTGACGGATTGGATAACATCGCCTTGCTCGATGGCATTGACCACATCCATATCTGCGTCTGATGCCACCGCGCCAAAGACGGAATGTTTGCCATCCAGCCATGGAGTTGGCACATGAGTGATAAAAAACTGGCTGCCGTTGGTGCCCGGGCCGGCATTGGCCATGGACAAAACGCCGGGCCGGTCATGCTTGAGGCTGGTGTCGAATTCATCCTCAAAGCGGTATCCGGGGCCACCGGTGCCAGTACCCAGCGGACATCCGGCCTGGATCATAAAGTCGGGGATAACGCGGTGAAACGAAATACCATCATAAAACCCCCGTTTGGCCAGGTTAACGAAATTGGCCACAGTTAAAGGGGTTTTTTCATCTTCCAGATTCAGATTGATATCACCTTTATTGGTGTGCAATATGGCTTTAATCATGTTATTGGTCTCCATTGGTCGGGTTTCGGCTGCCATTGTGGCACAATGTGTGCCTGTGGTTATCGGGGCGGATGATATTTTTTCAATGGGGAAGGCGATAAATACTTGTCAGCAAGTCATGTCTTTCGCATTGATAAGACAAGCAGCCACAAGAGGCTGCCGGAAATCGGCGGGTATCAGGCCGATAGGATAAGCAATATGCCACAAAAGCATCAACACAATATCACCGGCGCACTGTGGATGCTGCTGGCTGGTCTTTCTTTTGCTGTGGTCAACAGCTTATCCCAGTATGTCAGTGCGCGCCTGGGGTTGCACAGCACGGTGGTGGCCTTTTGGGAATATTTCATTTCCTTTGTGGTCATGTTGCCATGGATTATCAGCACCGGTCTGGCTTCGGCCTTTCGGACAAAACGGCTGGGATTGCACGTGGTGCGAGTGGCGTTTTCGGTTATCGGCATCCAGTTCTGGTTGTGGGCCATGGCGGTGCCTGTGCCCATCTGGCAGGCTATTGCGCTGTTGATGACCTCACCACTCATGGCCACCGCGGGCTCGGCCATATTTCTGCGGGAAAAAGTCACCACCGGACGCTGGCTGGCCATGTTGGCGGGGTTGGCCGGGGCCATGGTTATTCTGCAACCCTGGGCGGATGATTTTCGTCTCACCAGCCTGCTGCCACTGGCGGCAGCCTTTTTCTGGGCCGGTTACTCCGTGCTGGTGAAATATATGTCCCACACCGAAAGTCCGGCGGTCATCGTGTTGTATTTGCTGTTGCTGATCGCGCCGTTTAATTTTTTTCTGGCCTTGCCCAATTTCACAACCCCCACCCGCAGCATGTGGCTGGTCCTGATGGCTGCCGGTATCCTGGTGGCGTTGGCGCAATGGTCGATTGCCAAGGCCTATGAAAATGCCGAGGCGTCTTTTGTGCAACCCTTTGATCTGGTCAAGCTGCTATGGAATGTGGCCGCCGGCTGGCTGGTTTTTCAGCAGGTGCCGCCTGGTTCACTGTGGTTGGGCGCCACGCTGATTGTTGGCGCCACGCTGTTTTTGATGTTCAGCGAGAAAAAAGCCGGCCAGTCTGGTTTGCGTGGCCGGTAACAGCCCGGTTTTTTATGACAAAAAGCGCCTAATGCAACACCCGTGTGCGGATGGTGCCGTCAATCGCCGCCAGTTCCTGGCGCAAGGCATCGGTATCGGCGGCGTTAACATCCATAATCACATAGCCAATATCGCCCTGGGTTTGCAAATGCATGGCCGCCACGTTGATTCCCCGCTGGGAAAAGATGCGGTTGATTTGTTCCATAATGCCTGGAACATTGCGGTGAATATGCATGATACGGTGTTGATTGGCGTGTAATGCGGGCAGAGCCACTTGCGGGAAATTAACCGCTGACGAGGTGCTGCCGTTGTTGCTGTATTTAATCAGTTTGCCACTGACCTCATTGGCAATGTTCAGTTGCGCTTCCTGGGTGCTGCCGCCAATGTGCGGGGTGAGAATGACCTGGTCATACCGGCGCAGGGGTGAAATGAACTCATCCTGATTGCTGGCCGGTTCAGTGGGGAAGACATCAATGGCCGCGCCACGGATATGGCCGGAGTCCAGAGCCGCAGTGAGCGCATCAATATCCACCACATTGCCCCGGGCGGCGTTGATCAGATAGCTGCCGGGTTTCATGCACGCGATTTCCGTTGCGCCAATCATGTTGCAGGTTTCGGTGGTGGCAGGTACATGCAGGCTGACAGCATCAACGCTTTCCAGCAGTTCTTTCAAACTGTCCATGGCGCGGGCATTGCCCAGGGGCAGTTTGTTTTCAATGTCGTAGTAGTAGACCTGCATTCCCAGCGCTTCGGCGAGAATACCCAGCTGCGAACCGATGTGACCAAAGCCGACGATCCCCAGTTTTTTTCCCCGGATTTCAAAGGCGTTTTCGGCCGATTTTATCCACTCTCCCCGGTGAGCGGCGGCATTTTTTTGCGGAATGCCGCGCATGAGAAAAATCAGCTCGGCCAGCACCAGCTCGGCCACAGAGCGGGTATTGGAAAAGGGTGCATTGAAAACAGGAATACCGCGCTGGCGGGCATATTCCAGGTCAACCTGATTGGTACCAATACAGAAAGTGCCGATGGCGATGAGTTTTTTGGCCGCATCCAGTATTTCGGCATCCAGACGGGTGCGAGAGCGGATGCCCACCAGGTGTGCATCGGCAAGCAATGCCTTGAGTTCGTCCCGTGGCGGTGTGCCAGTCAGCCTGATGACATTGTGGTAACCGTCACGGTTAAAGTTCCTGACAGCTTGCTCGTGGATGCCTTCCAGTAAAACAATCTTGATTTTTTCTTTACTCAGGGAGAGTTTGGGCATATCTTTCGCTCTTTGGATCAAAAACGCATTTTACCCAACATGAGCCCTGTTGACACGGAAACTTTGCTCCAGACACATGTGCCCGAAGTGGCCTTTTCCACCGCGCCGGATGCGCTGGTGCATTATGCCTGTGACTGGACCCGCTTTCACACCCCGCAGGCTGAGGCTGTGCTGTGGCCGCGCACCACCGGTCAGGTTCAGCAGATTGTGCGCCTGGCCAATGCCATCGGCAAGGCGCTGGTGCCTTCTGGTGGACGTACCGGTTATTCGGCCGGAGCAGTGGCCACAGCTGGCGAATGGGTGGTGAGCATGGATAAAATGCGCCAGATTGGCCCCTTTGATCCGGTGGATCGTCTGGTGTCGGTGCAAGCGGGCGTGGCCACCGGCCAGTTGCAGGAATTTGCCCACGCGCAAGGGCTATTTTATCCGGTGGATTTTGCCTCGGCCGGGTCCAGCCAGATTGGCGGCAATATTGCCACCAATGCCGGAGGAATACGGGTGTTGCGTTATGGCACGACCCGGGATTACGTGGCCGGTTTGACGGTGGTCACAGGCACAGGCGAGATTCTCAGACTCAATAATGGCCTGGTGAAAAATGCCACTGGCCTGGATTTGCGGCATCTGATGATCGGCTCTGAGGGCGTGTTGGGCATTATCACCGAGGCGCAGATGCGGTTGATTGATCCACCGGCGGCATCCAGTGTGATGTTGCTGGCCCTGTCTTCTCTGGATGCGGTCATGCGGGTGTTTGCGCAGGCCCGGGGAAAGCTGACCTTGTCGTCCTTTGAGCTGTTTTCCCATCTGGCCTTGCAATATGTCATGAACCACCGGCAGTTAGCGGCCCCTTTTTCCGGGGAATCCCCCTGGTATGTGCTACTGGAATTTGACCATGCCAGCGACACAGACGAGGATGCCGCCATGGCGTTTTTTGAGACGGGCTTGGAAAGCGGCGATATTGAAGACGGAATTTTGTCCGGCAGCCTGGAGCAGGCGCGCCAGCTATGGCAATATCGTGAGGGTATTAGCGAGTCCATCGCCGAGCATACACCGTATAAAAATGACATTGCCGTGCGAATTTCCCAGGTGCCCACCTTTATGCGTCAACTGGACGCTGTTCTGAAACAACACTATCCCGGCTTTGAAACCGTGTGGTTCGGGCATATTGGCGACGGTAACCTGCATTTGAACATTCTTAAGCCTGAGGATATGGACGTGGCGGAATTTCAGCGCCAGTGCGAGGCGGTTAACACGCATGTTTACGGTCTGATTGAGTCTCTTGAAGGAAGCGTTTCGGCCGAACACGGTGTGGGCTTGCTGAAGAAACCCTATTTGCACCACAGCCGCAGTCAGACGGAAATCGCCCTCATGCGGCAGATCAAGCAGGCTTTTGACCCCAACGGGGTGCTGAATCCGGGAAAAATGCTTCCGGACTCATAACCATTGGCGAATGTTACTCGATGGAGTCTTGCCAGATTAAATCGGCATTAGGCACTGGCATGGCCACCGTCAAATGGGCTTGATTGCCGCTTGGGCTGGCCACCTGTGCGGAAAATCCGGCCATCATTGGCGCGGCCGAAGTGGTAAAGGAAAAGCTGTTTAACTCTCCCCAGTCCTGGGTTCGGCCATTATTCTGGATACGGACAAGGTCGCCTGTACGGCTGACAGTCCAGTTATTGGCGTCATTATTGTCAGCATCGGAAAATACAAAGTTTGTCAGGCTGTCAGCGGCGTTCAGGCTGAAGTGATAAGCGGCGAAGCGGGCATCCACGTCATAATTGTCAATGGCATAGTGATAGCGGTACAAGCCACCGCCCAGGTCGATGACTTTTACCGCAAATGTGGCATGCCCCTCGGCATGGTCAATGCGTACGGAAGCCATGTTGGCGGTCATGGTACCGGCTGGCACCCAGGCATCAATGGCCGGGCCGTTGGTGAAGCCGCCGGTGGTGCCGATATTCCAGCTGCTGCCAGAGGCAGGGGTCGGGCTGACCTGGCGATAGCCCATGGAGTTATAAATGTCGATATCTTCCCGGTTGGGGTACCAGGCGGAAAAATAATACGTTAAATTGCTGTCACTGATTGCGATTTCAGGCACCACCAGGCGGTTTTCACTGGTGCCATTTGAGTTATTGGTCTGGCTGCCGGTGCAGCCGGGGTCAAAAAACGAGCAGGTGGATGTCCAGGTGCCAGGCAATGATTCCACTTCTGCGCGCGGGCCAAGGTCCCACCCGCTGTCATTATTGCCGGTGCCATAAACGTCTTCGCAACCCAGCCAGAGGATGTGGCTGTTGCCGCAGTTAATGGTGCAGTTGCTGTTAATGGTCAAAAAGGCGTGTTTGATGCCGGAGGTGCCAATTTGCTCGAAGCGGTTGTCAATGACCCGGTACATGTTCCAGATAAGGTAAGGGTGCTGGTCGTTGTTGTAAGGCGGAAAAGTGCCGCTGAACTTGCTGTACCAGGGGATATCGGCCGTGCCCACATTTTTGAGGCTGGCCGAAGGCGCAATAACAATGGTGCCATCGCCCAGATTACGCATGAATTGCGGGCTCATGCTGGTGAGTTTGACATCGGCCTGACCGGCGGGCGACCATATCGGGTGATTGGCACAGGAAGTGCCGCGGGGCAGTTTGGTTTTGGCGCCGGTGGGAATATTCAGACCGCTGACCACATGGGCCTGGCCTAAGGCCCAGCCGGCGATCTCCGGCCGTCCCAGCCGCGTTGCCAGCCAGGGGCTGATGCGCATGTCCATGTTTTTCATCACCACAGCCTGGTTCTTGGCGTCCACGCTGATGTGGATATGGTCCAGGGTGAACAGCAGGTGATTGGCGTCATCCCGCACTTCCAGCGCGGCGAAGTCGCTGGTATTTGACTTGCGGCTGGCCGGTTGCAGGCGAAAGTTGTTGATTGTGACCTGGCCTGTCTCGGTACGCATGCTCATGGCGCCGTTGACACGCAGCTCGCCATCGCGGATGCGTTCCAGGATGCCATAGGGCACCTGCAAGCCCAAACCGCCGGTTTCGGCAATGGGAAAGCGCCGATGGACTGTTTGCCAGTTGACCCCTTTGGGCGGCATGTCATTGATTCGGATATTCAGGTCATGGAGCAGATCATGGTTAAACTGGATGTCCATCTGGCCGCCGTAGGCTGTCCAGATTTTGGCCAGTTGTTCGGTCTTGTCCGCGGCGCGCAGATTCTTAAGCCAGGGTGACTCAGCCGCCGCCGGGAGTGATAGACACAGAACAAAAAGCGTGGTGATGGTGCGTCGCACCGGATGCCAGAAAATATGCATGACGAGCCCCCCACAGGCTATCTCCTAACACAGCACAGACTCCATGATGGCCATGTAAAGGCGTGTTAACAGGCCCAGATCCTTTTGTGAAACCCACTCGTTTGTTTGGTGAATTGTGGCATTAACCGGCCCCAACTCTACCACTTGAGTGCCGGTGGGTGCAAGGAACCGGCCGTCAGAAGTGCCCCCGGCGGTGTTCATTTCCGGTAAATGACCGGTGGTTTCCTGGATCACCCGGCTGATTTTGTTGCGCCATTGTTTGTCGCTGGCATAAAACGGCTCGCCGGATAATTGCCAGTCAGTGGTTATATTGACCTGCGTGGCCTGGGCAACAACCTCGAAGCGGGCCTGCAGCGATGCTGGCGTGCTTTCCGGGCTGTAGCGAAAATTACCCTGGAATTGCGCCATGCCGGGAATGACATTGGCCGCGCCGGTTCCCGCAGATATCTGGCTGACTTGAAAACTGGTGGGGGGGAAATCGGCGTTGCCCTGATCCCACTGAGTGCGAGCCAACCCGGTTATCAGTCTGGCGGCTGAAAAAATCGGATTGTCAGCCAGATGGGGATAGGCCACATGCCCTTGTTTTCCGTGGACGGTCACATGCACATGCAGGGAGCCTCGCCGACCGATTCGCACGGTGTCGGCCAGGTTTTTATGGCTGGATGGTTCACCCACCACCGCATAGTCAAACTGGTGTTTGCCGGCGATGGCGGGCATCAGGCGGCGAATGCCATCCACCGCCTCGCCTTCCTCATCGCTGGTGAGCATTAGGGCGACACAGCCGCGGTGGTCTGGATGCTGGTCTACGAACTGTTCCAGGGCCACCACCATGGCCGCCACGGCGCCTTTCATGTCAGCGGCGCCCCGGCCGTAGAGGCGGTCACCTTCACAAACCGCCGCAAACGGCGGGTGGCGCCATTGGCTTTCATCGCCTGGCGGTACCACATCGGTATGCCCCACAAAAACCAGCGATGGCCTCTGGTCTCCGTGCAGGGCCAGCAGATTGTCCACATCGCCAAAGCGGTGGCTCTCAATCCTGAACCCCGCTGGACGCAGGCGCGCAGCGATGAGCGCCTGGCAACCGGCATCATCGGGAGTCACTGAGGGCCGGCGAATCAGCTCGCGGGCCAAATCAACCACCGCTCCCGGGCTTTTCATGCCAGCGCCTCGGCCAGTTGTTTCGGTGTCACTCCCAGCCACCAGCGGCCATTGGCGTGCACAATGGGGCGTTTGATGAGCGTCGGATATTGCATCAGGGTATCAGGGGTCAGGCTGTTGCGGATATTGTCATCCAGTTGCCGCCAGGTTGCGCTACGTTTGTTGACCAGTTCGTCGAGGCTGAAATGCCGCAGGAATTCCTGAACCAGTGAGGCATCCAGCCCTTGTCGGCGATAGTCATGCACTTGGCAATGATAGCCGTTGCGCTGGCACAAGGTGCGCACGGCGCGCACCTTGTCACAATTGGCGATGCCATAAATCGTGAGCTGTGGGGTCTCTTTCATTAGTCAAGCTCGTCGCGTAAAAGGTCGTTCAAAGATGTTTTGAAACGGGTGTTCTCATCCACCCGTTTAACAATAATGGCGCAGTTCAGGTTGTATTTGCCATCTTCTGAAGGCAGGGAGCCGGGCACTACGACGGACCATGGAGGCACTTCTCCATAAAAAATCTCGCCGCTGTGGCGGTCATAAATTTTGGTGCTTTGCCCCAGAAAAACGCCCATGGCAATAACACTGCCTTCGCCAACGCGCACCCCTTCCACGATTTCGGAGCGCGCGCCGATGAAGCAGTTGTCTTCAATAATGGTGGGTGTGGCCTGTAACGGCTCCAGGACGCCACCGATACCGGCTCCGCCGGAAATATGCACGTTGTTGCCGATATAGGCGCATGAGCCTACCGTGGCCCAGGTGTCCACCAGGGTGTTTTCACCCACATGGGCGCCGATATTGGTGTATGAAGGCATCAAAATGGCGTTTTTGCCAATAAAAGCTCCGCGGCGCACAATGGCGGTGGGTACAATGCGGGCGCCGACACGCTGGAATATTTCCTCGTCAGGTCGTTTGAAACGCACTGGAACCTTGTCGTAGTAATTGGCTGGAACACCGGGAATAAGTTTCTTTTCCCGCAGAATAAAATACAGCAAAATGGCTTTTTTGATCCAGGCGTGGGCCAGCCAGCGGTTATCCTGTTTTTCCACTACGCACAAGGCGCCGTTTTCCAGCCGGTCAAGCACTTCATCCACAAAGGGCAGGTATTGTTCGCGCAATGCCTGGATGTCCAGCTCGGATTTTTCCACCCAGGCTTCATTGATAAATTTTTCCAGGGCAGTGGCGGGTAATTGATGTAATTGCTCAGGGGTCATTCAGTGTCTCCGTCAAGGCGTGAGTGAGGTCTGCGATTTGTGATGGAGTCAGATGCTTGCCGCCGATGGCGCTGATCCAGAAGGTGTCTTCGACCCGGTTGCCAAAGGTGGCGATTTTGGCGCCGTGAATTTCGGCATCATGGTGCAACAGGGTTTCAGCAATATCGGCCAGCAGGCCGGGGCGGTCGCTGCAAATGACTTCCATCACATGTTCATTGGGGTTGTTATCATAAGGTTTCAAGTGGATTTGCGGGGGAATATGAAAGTGCCGAAAACGCCTGGAAATATAAGTGTTAGGCTGGACGGCAGAGGCGCGCTGTTGTTGCAAGGCGGCGATAATGCGTGTCTCGACAGTAGCGGCGGGCAGCGCCGACTTGGCGGGTTGGCAGAGGAAAAAATCCAGCGCATGACCATCGTTGGTGGATGAAACCCTGGCCTGTAATATGTCATATCCCGCAGACTGAACAGTGCGCGCCACGTGGTAGAACAACCCCTTGTAGTCCTGGCTGTAGACCAGCAGTTCCCGGAGGTTGTTTTCCCCCGGTGTAAACTGGACCACCACAGGCGTTTCCTGGTTTTGACCGTAGCGGAGGATGGTGCGGGTAATGGCAGCCAGCTTCTCCGGGCTGTAACGGTTGAAGATATGATCCGGCAAGGTGGCGATAAAACGTTCCCAACCGGGTGCCGGGTCAGTATTTAACAGGTGTTCGGTCTTTTGCCGGTTGGCCAGCCGTAATTGGTGCAGGCTGGGTGGGTGCTGGTTTTTCAGCACAGCACGGGTTTTCACAAACAACTCCCGCAATAAACCGTCCTTGAAATCATTCCAGAGCTTGGGGTCAGTGCCGGCGATATCAGCGCAGGTGAGCAGATACAAGGCCCGCAAGCGTTCTTCCGTACCGACAATGGCGGCGAATTTCTCAATGACCTGCGGGTCGCTTAAGTCCTTTTTCTGCGCCGTGATGCTGAAAGCCAGATGATGACGCACCAGCCATTCCAGCAATTGGGCATCGGCATCTGGCAATTGATGTTGGCGGGCAAATTCGCGTGCATCCAGTGCGCCCAGAACCGCATGCGAACCTTCACGGCCCTTGGCGATATCGTGAAACAGCCCGGCCAGGTACAACACATAAGGCTGCTGGACTTTTTGCATTTGTTTTTCGGCAAATTCCAGGCCGGTTTTGCCGGTGCGCAGCAGGCGCAGGTTACGCACCACGAACAGATTGTGCTGGTCCACGGTGTACATGTGGAAAAGATCATACTGCATGCGCCCGATGATTTTTTTCCATGGCGGCAGATAGCGCTCCAGAATGCCCAGTCGGTTCATGCGCAATAGTTGCTCGGTGACCCGGTGGGGATTTTTGAGAATACGCAGGAACTGGCGTTGAACGGTGCGGTTATTGCGAAAAGAGCTATCGGCCACTTGATCGATATGGCGCCGCATGGCGCGCACGGTGTTGGCGCGAACTCCCTGGATGTCTGGGTTATCCTGCAAGTGCAGGAACACCGCCAGCCAGCTTTCCGGGCGTCGGCGAAAAATGGCCGGATCAATGGCCTCAATAAAGTCGTTGACCACCTGAAAGTCAGCATCAAGCCGGGTGGTTTTTTGCAGGTGGCGGATGGCGAGAATATTTTCGTCAAACAGTTGCAACAGCCGGTGGTTGAGCCGTTCCAGACGCATGGCCCAGCGGTAGTATTCCTGCATGAACTGTTCCACGGCGCGATTGCGCTGGCTGGTTTCCCGGTAACCAAACAGCTTGGCCAGTTGCGGTTGATAGTCAAAGAGCAGGCGATCTTCCTTGCGGCCGGTCAGCTGGTGCAAGGCGAATCGCAGCCGCCATAGCCAGCGGCGGCCTTTTTGCAGGGTCAGGTATTCGTGCTCTTCCAGGAAGCCCGCGTCCACCAGGCCGTGCAGGGAGCGGGTATTGAAGTGTCGCTGGGCGACCCAGCCGACCATTTGAATGTCGCGCAAACCGCCAGGGCCTTCCTTGATATTGGGCTCCAGCCGATAGGCGGTGCCGCCATGACGGTCATGGCGCGCTTTTTGTTCGGCCAGTTTGGCGGCAAAAAAAGTCTCTCCCGGCCAGATATGCTCGGTGCTGGTCAGCGCACGCATTTTTTTGAATAAGTCGCGATTGCCACGCAGAAAGCGGGCTTCCATGAGGTTGGTGGCCACTGTCACATCCGCGCGTCCCTGGCGCTGGCACTCCCGTGGTGTACGCACGGCATGGCCCACTTCCAGCCCCATATCCCACAGGGATTGAATAAAAAGGCCGATAGCCTGTTGTTGCCGCGGTGTTTCACGGGCAGTCAGAATCAGTAAATCGATGTCAGAATGGGGTTGCAAGTCGCCCCGGCCAAAACCGCCGACCGCCACCAGCGCCAGCGCTTCCGGGTCTTTGTTATCCACTATTTGGCGCCATAAGTGCAAAACAAGCTGTTCGGCCACCCACGCGCGGGTTTGCACCAGACGGGTAATTTCTGCGCCTGTGTCAAAATCTTCCGCCAGCCGCTTGTCGGCTGCTTTCAACAATGCACGGCACTGGCGGACGTGACGGTCGATGGTTGTGTCCTCCGGCAGGGCCAACACGTTCAGATAACGATCGGCCCGGGGTGGAGGAATCAGTAGCGCCATGGTTTTTCTGGCCAGCTAGAGGGACTGGCCTTCAGAAAGGGTAAGTACCTCGAAACCATCATCGGTGACGGCCAGGGTGTGTTCCCACTGGGCCGACAAACTGCGGTCGCGGGTAACAACAGTCCAGCCGTCAGGCAACAGTTTGGAGTGGCGTTTGCCGGCGTTGACCATGGGCTCGATGGTGAAGGTCATGCCTTTTTCCAGAGTCACGCCGGTGCCGGGGGTGCCGTAGTGGAGGACCTGGGGTTCCTCGTGAAAGGTCTGGCCGATGCCATGGCCGCAGTACTCACGCACAATGGAAAAGCGGTGTTTTTCCACATATTGCTGAATGGCGTGGCCAATATCACCCAGCTTAACGCCGGGTTTGACCATTTCGATGCCGAGCTTCATGGCTTCGTAGGTTACGTCAATCAGCTTTTTGGCGCGAACAGCGGGTTTGCCCACTGTGAACATGCGGCTGGTGTCGCCATGCCAGCCGTCTTTGATGACTGTGACGTCAATATTGAGGATGTCGCCATCCTTGAGTTTTTTATTGCCGGGGATGCCATGGCAAATCACATGATTAACCGAAGTACAAATGGATTTGGGAAAACCGCGGTAGTTCAACGGTGCGGGAATCGCTTTTTGGGTGTTGACAATATAGTCATGGCAAATTTGGTCCAGTTCGCCGGTGGTAATGCCCGCCTTCACATAGGGCCCAATCATGTCCAGCACTTCAGCGGCCAGGCGGCCGGCAACACGCATTTTTTCAATTTGCTCTGGGGTTTTGATAATAATGCTCACAAGCTTCTTTGGAGTGGTCCGGGAAGCAGGCATTATAGCGTCAATTCGGCACTGCCCACCAGCGGCTGAGGCATCGAACCTTGCATCTGACGGGTGTTCTGGCAAGGTTCGGTTAATACCGCCGTGATTATTGGGGTTTGTCGGCCAGGTGCATGAGCGGCAGGGGCTGAGGAGAGTCGCCGTTGATAAAGTAAATTTTGCTGGCCGGGTCTTTGGAAATGGCTTTCAGGGCCTCCAGGCTCATCAGTTTGACATAATTGGGGTTAGAGCCAATGGCCTGGTTGATTTTCTGAATTTCATAGGCCTGGGCATCAGCCAGAATACGCCGTTGTTGGGCTTCTTCCTCAGCGGCCTTGCGCTCGGCTTCCGCGGCGGCGATTTTTTGTTGTTGTTCGGTGCGAAAGCGTTCCAGCTCGGCTTTTTGTTTCTCCACTTCCTGTTCGCGCTCTTTTTTCGCCTCAATGGCTTTGGTAATGAACGGCGGCAGGGAAATATCCCGCAACAATACGGCCGATACGTCCACGCCTTTGGGGTCGAGGTATGCCTGCAGGCCAGAAAGGAGCGAATCTTGTAGTTTGGCTTGGGTTTCTTCCTTGAAAAAATCCTCGGCACGTTTGACGCTTTTGCCCTGTTCGCGCAGCAATGAGCGCAACTTTGGCACCAGGTGCACGTTCAGCACTTGCTCACGGGTGCCGGTGGTGCGCAAAATTCGCGGGGTGTCATCCGGCCGCAAGCGGTATTGAACGCTCACATCAATGGAAGTTTGCAGTTGATCCTGGGAGGGCACCTTGGCGCTTTCAAAATGCGATTTTTCCCGGGTATCGTACAGCGTCCACTTGTACAGCGGGTTGACGGGAATGTGCAGACCTTCCTTGTAAGGTTTTTCCACCACTTTACCAAACAAAGTGGCCACAGCCACGTGCCCGGCGGGTACGGATTTCCAGAAACGCGAACCAAATACCAGCAGCACAATAATGGCAATGACGACAATAATACCGGTGAATGAATTTTTGTTGGCTTGGGTCATGACTGTCCTGTTATTTTTGAGTGGGGTTATCTTAGCAGATAGCGCAGGAAGGCGGTTGTGTCATTGGTCATGGTGCGTGACAGAATCGGGGCGCGGCGGACCTTTTCCAGGGGCGCTGGTACGGGAATTTTGCGTTCCAGTACGCGTTCCACCGTTTCGATGAATTTGGCCGGATGCGCTGTGCCGAGAAAAACACCCCGCTCTCCGGGTTGCAGGCTGGTTTTGATTCCGGCATAGGCTACCGCGCCGTGCGGTTCGCTCACATAGCCAAGCCGATCCAGTTCGTGCATGGTGGCAAAGGTACCGTTATCATCGATGGCAAAACCGCTGATGTGTTGTTTGACGGCATCCAGATTGTTGTGGCACAGCGCCATGATGCGCGGCCAGTTGTTGGGCTGGGCCACATCCATGGCATTGGAGGCCGTGGCCACGGTGGCCCTGGGTTGCCAGTTTGCGCTGTGCAGAAAACGGGGCACGGTGTCGTTGACATTGGTGGCGGCCACAAAGCGTTTGATGGGTGCGCCCAGTTTTTTGGCAATTAAGCCGGCAGTCAGGTTGCCAAAGTTGCCACTGGGGACAGACACCACCAGATTGCCTTGGGGGTGTGCCGCGGCCGCTTCAAAGTAATAGCAGACCTGTGCCAGTAAACGGGCGATATTGATGGAATTGGCGGAAGTCAGGTTCAGTTGTTGGCGGGCTTCTGGGTTGTCAAAAGCGCACTTGACCAGCCGCTGGCAGTCATCGAAGTCGCCTTCAATGGCTATGGTTTCGATGTTTTCGCCCAGGGAGCAAAACAGTTTTTCCTGCAAGGGTGATATTTTTCCCTTGGGATACAGGATTTTGACCTGGATACCCGGTAGCCTGTAAAAGGCATGGGCCACGGCCGCGCCGGTGTCGCCGGATGTGGCTGTCAGGATCGTTAGTGTGTCCTTTGTGTTGAATGCCGCCAGACACTGGGCCAGAAAGCGGGCGCCAAAATCCTTGAAAGCCAGGGTGGGGCCATGAAACAGTTCCAGGCAGTCAATGTTGGGGGTGACCGGTTTCACAGCCACCGGAAAGTCAAATGCCTTCTGCACCATGGCCTTGATTTGAGCGGCTGGTACCTCATCCCCGATCAGATGGGAAAGAATGAACGCACTGCGGTTTGAAAAAGGCATATCCAGCACGGCTGGAATGTCACTCATGGGGCGGATATCGAGCGGGAAAAACAACCCACGGTCGCGCCCCAGCCCCTGCATCACCGCTTCGGGAAAATACACAATGTCTTCGGGATGCTTGAGGTTATACAGCTTCACAGCTCGTGGGCTCCTTGCGTATCAAGATGGCAAATATGGCTGAATGCGGTTTTGCCGGCCTCGGCATGCGCGCAATAGGTCTCCATGGCCAGTTGCTGGACAATACTGGCGGTTTGTGGATTGTCGCAGAGACAGAAAACACTGGGGCCAGATCCGGAAACACCTACAGCCAGCGCGCCGGCTTTTTTGGCGGCGGTGGAAAAGGCGGCATAACCCGGAAGCAGCGCCCGGCGATATGGCTCGGCCAATACGTCATGGATGAGGGCGGCGGCCTGATGCGGTTTTTCCTGATGCAGGTAATGAACAAAACTGGCCAAACGACGGCCAAAGTCGATGGCCGTTTCCATGGGCACCGAAACCGGCAATACCGAGCGCGCCTGCTGAGTGCTCATGGTTGTGCCAGGGTAACTGACAACCAGTCGCCAGTGGTCAGGAAATGGCAGTGACTGGGCCGGATTGTCCGCCTGGCCGGTCATTAATTGCAGGCCGCCCAGCAATGCCGGGGCCACATTGTCAAAGTGGGAAGAACCAGACACCTGGCCTTCCAACTGGGCGGCCAGATGCAATAGATCATGGTTTTCCAGGGTATTCTCATGGGCCTGGTTGATGGCCACAAGGGCGGCGACGATGGATGCTGCGCTGGAACCAAGGCCGCTGGCCACCGGCAGGTTTTTATGCAGGGTTACCGCCAGGGGGCGGGAAGGCAATCGCCGTTTTCTCAGTGTTTCCACATATCGCAGATAAGCCGCGGTGACCAGATTGTTGGCCGGGTCTTCCGGCACCACATGGGCATGGGAACCAGTGACTTGTAAGGAGAAGGTGGTGGCAGGCCTGGCTTCCACCACATCGCCCAGCCGTGTTCCGTCGGCTGGCCGCACGGCCGCGCCCAGCACATCAAAGCCCACGGAAAAATTACCAATGCTGGCCGGTGCATACACAGCGGTTGAATGTTGTCTTGTCATGGGCGCATTATGCCTGAAAGTGCCTGGTTACGTGTTATCAAGCCTAGCGATAGAGGCCGTTTTCAGCAGGGATCTGGTAGAGCGTGGAGCGGTAACGGGTGGTTTCCTGGCGCTTGCCCAGTTGTAACTGGCATATCAGCCGGTAATCGATTTGTTCCTGCTTGTTGGTAGCCGCCGGAAAGGGCAGTTCAAAGGGCAGGGTTTCGGTGCCATAAGCATCCAGTGGCAGGCTCAGGGTTTGCTCGATAACACCCAGGGTACGGTCATCCGACACCTGTTCCAGGGTGCAGTGCAGCTGGTTGAGCACAGCCGGTGTGTTGTCCCGATACTGAATGCGTAAGACGCCACGGCCATTATGCGGGTTCCATTGGCTGATGGAGACAATGGTGGGCAAATCCGGGCGAACCGGTGCGCCGCACGCGTGCAGTAACAAGGCCGCCACAAATACCATCGAAGTCTGGAGTAGGCGTTTATAACCGCTGGGTTGATAGCGTTCATTCATGCTACGACACCTTTTTGGGGTCCAGCGCATCTTGCAGGGCATCGGAAAACATGTTGAAGCCGATGACCAGCAGGAACAAAAAGCTGGATGCGGCGATAAAGTTGTTAAAGTGCCCGGCCAGAATGTCCTGGGTCGATTCGGAAATCAGCAGCCCCCAGGAAATGCCGTCTTTGACGCCCAGCCCCAGAAAGCTGAGTATGACTTCGGTTTTAATGGCGGCGACAAAAGTAATGGTGGCCTGCACCAGCAGAATATGCGTGGTGTTGGGCAGGATATGCCTGAAAATAATCACAGCCTGCTTGACGCCAATGGAGCGGGCCGCTTCGACAAACTCCTGGCTTTTGAGCTTGATAACTTCGCCGCGAATAATGCGGGCGGTGGTGGTCCAGAACGTGGAAATCATGGCGATGTGCATGGCATAAGGGTTGCCTTTGAGGGCAAAGGCCACGGCGGCCACAAACAGGTAGAATGGAATGGAATCGAGCACCCCCATCATCCAGAGAACCACGGCATCAACCCAGGTGCCGCTGAAAAATCCCGCCAGAGCACCGAGAATGGCTCCCAGTAAGGTAGACAGAATCGTCACCACCAGTCCCACTTCGAAGGCCACTTTGGTGCCGTAAAGCACCCGGGCCAACACATCCTGGCCAATCACATTGGTACCGAACCAGTGTTCCCAGCTTGGGCCTTGCCACAGGTCATCGGTGGTGTCGCTCCAGTTGCCGCCCCATAATCCCAGCCAGACACCGGCGGCCAGAATCAGGAAAAAGCCGACAATTATCAGGCCGAGTATGCCCATTTTGTCGCGTTTGAATTTGTACCAGGCGCGATCCCACAGGGATTGGCCTTTTTCTGCGAGGGTCGGATTGGTTTGGGTGATGGTATTCATTTCAGCTCCACCCGTGGGTCAAAAACACGATAGAGAATATCAGTGGCAATCAGGACCACCACGAACAAAGCCGCGGTTAGCCCGACGATGGCCTTGAGAATCGGTTGGTCGCCACCGGTGATGGCGTCAAATGTCACCTTGCCTATCCCGGGGATGCCGAAATAGCTTTCGATGAGCAATGAGCCGGAGACCACCACCAGTGGAATGGAAAACATAATGCGGGTGATAATCGGCACCATGGCGTTTTTCAGCACGCCCTTTATCATGATGGACTGGGGCGATGCGCCAAAAGCGCGGGCGGTGCGCACATGGTCCTTGTTCATTTCTTCCACCAGGACCGCCCGGTAAAAGCGGGTGTTGTAGCCCAGGGCGACAAATATGGTGGCCAGGGTGGGTACGGTCACATAGTAAAGATAACTGGGAATGTCGTGCACCTCCCAACCGCGCACCGGGAACCAGCCCAGCCCATAGCTGGATGAGAACAATATCTGGAAGGCGATAATGACCACCAGAAAAGAGATGCTCATACCAATGACCGAGCCCACCATGATGGTTTTGTCGACCCAGGTGCCCCGGTACCAGGCGGCCACCAGCCCAAGGATGATGGCGATGACATTGCCGAGGATGAAGCCTGGCAGGATCACCAGCAGGGAAATGGGCATGGTGCGCTTCAGGATGCTGGAGACTTTTTCCCCGGTGGCCTCGGAATGGCCAAAATCCAGTGTCACCATTTCTTTCAGGTAATGGGCATAGCGCTTGAAAAACGGCTGGTCATAGCCCAGCTCGTGACGGACTTCGGCGATTTCCTCGGCGGTGGGGTTTTTCCCCAGCAGCTCGTAGGTTTTATCCGGCCCGAAATAGACCATCAACAGAAAACTGATAAAGGTGACGCCCAATATCAAGGGAATCCCGCCGATGAGTTTTCTTAAGGCAAATTTCAGTATATCCACGGTTCAGTTCCAGGGAGTTGTTACGGATGGATGATTCATTTGACATCCACATATTTCATAAAAAAGCCACCAAGAATCTCCCGGTCTGGCAGCATGATGACATTTTTATGCCACAGGTAGATACGGTTCCGGGACAGCCCGGAAATCACCACGCAATCATCCACCACCATCTGGTTAAGTTGTCGATAGATTTTTGTGCGCTCAGACCCCGGTTGCATAATGCGGGCCTGTTCAAACAGGGCGTCAAATTCAGGGTTCTTGTAATTGAAGTTATTGGAACCGGGTGACTCATTGGGGCCATAAAACAGTTGCAGGGTGTTTTCCGCGTCAGGATAATCCAGCCCCCAACCGAGTGAGAAATAGGGTGTTTCCCGATTTTTGAGGGCTTTGTTGAATTCCCCGAATGTGGGGTAAGGGGCAAACTTGATTTTTTCCACCGGGTAGCCGATTTTTTTCAAAAAGCCGCGAAATTGCTCAAAAAACTGGCGGTAGGTAATGCCGCCGGTCGAATGGTATTCCAGCACTGGCAGATTATCGGCATTCCAGCCGGCGTCAGCCAGCAGTTTTTTTGCCCCTTCAATATCCAGGGTAATGGACTCTTTATCCATATCAGGGTCAAATTCAGGCACCGCCGGGGTAATCACACCCGGGAATACCGTGCCCAGACCAAAGTAAAAAGCCTTGTTGCGCTGGTCCCAGTTATAGGCTTTGCGAATGGCGCAGCGCAGAGCTTTGTTCATGGCATTGCGGGTTAAGTCGTCGCTGTAGCCGAAAGTGGGGTCAGCCATGTTGAAGCCGGAATAGACAAAGCCGGCCTCCATGCCAAACAGGTGGTGAAAGTTTTTTTCGATCCATGGTTGTAGTTTCAGCGGGTCGGTGCTGGCGATAACACTGTTTTGCTGCTCCTTGGGCACGGAGGTGTACTGGATTTCATTGCCCTTGGTAAAGGAGTTCCAGCGGGCGGCGGTTTCGTGGATATAGTTAATGATAATGCGATCCACAAAAGGCGGGCTTTTGCCGTTAAGCGCCTTGATGCCGGTAAAGCCGTGCTTGGCCTCGTCATAGCCTTCGGCATAGATATCAAAGGGTTCCTGGCGAAAATTGGGGTTTTTGTCCAGAATGGCGCGGCTGGTATCGAATGATTTGAGGATAAATGGCCCCGAGCCCACCGGATGGATGGAAAATTCCTTGCCAAAGTAATCCACCGCTTCCTTGGGGACGATGGCGGAAAAGCCCATGGCCAGGGAATAAATCAGTTGCGGATAGGGCTTTTTCAGTGTGATCTGGATGGTATAGCGATCCAGTGCTTTCAGCCCTTCCACCGGCTGGCTGTAATCAGAACCGGCTTTTTTCCAGGCATCCAGGCCGACAATTTTTCCACTCCATAACCAAGCGCCCTGGGAGCGGGTTTTGGGGTCAAAGTGGCGTTTGATGGAATACACAAAGTCTTCGGCAGTGACTTCCCGTCCCTTGCCATCAGGGAAAGCCGGGCTGTCATGGAAATGCACGCCTTTTTTGATGCGGATGGTGTAGGTCAGGCCGTCGTCACTGACTTCCGGCATGGCCACGGCCAGATTGGGTTTGAGCTCATAGGGCCGCTTGAGGTATTTGTAGCTGTACAGTGTGTCGAAAATATTCAGAATGGTGGTGTTGGTGTATACCGTGGCCGCTTGTGCAGGATCCAGAGTGGTGGGGGTGCCGTCCATGGAGTGCTTGTAAGTCTTGAAGCCATTGGCGTCCACGGTAGATGCCGTCTGGATGACCTTGTCCTGAGCAGGGTCGTTTTGGTGACAGCCACTGAGCCAGATAGCGACAGCGACCAGCAAAAACACCCCTAAACCGCGGGTGTGATAAACAGAGAGTTGCTTGGGCATATTGTCAATATTTTTTTGATGTGTGCTGATTATACCGGCAGATGGCCTGGCTTCCAGACTATTTGGTTTTATTCATCGATGAAGTGATCCAATGCGCTAATCAGGGCCTGAGTCAGTATGGCCTTGCCGTTATTGTTGAAATGTAGCGGGTCATTGTACAGTTGACATTCCTGAAAGCGCGTCTGCCTGGTAAACAGCGTGCGCAAGTCAACCAGATGGAAACGCGGGTCGTCCTTGAAGCGCTCGATGACAACCCGGGCGATGGCGTCAGCGGACGGATTCTTGACCGCGTAGTTCATCAGGCTGTGTTCGGGCAACAAAACCAGAACCAGCTTTTTATTGCGATCCAGCACACTCTGGAAGAATGTTATCCAGTTGTTTTCCAGTTGCTTCTGCTCCTCGGTGTTGAGTTTTGCTATGGGGCGGTTGTTTTTGGCCCGTCGTTGGGCCTGCGGCGTACCGCAGACCCGGGTCACAAAGCGTTCGTGCCCTTTCAGTTTTCTGTGCTTTTGCTGCTTTTTCAGGCGTTTGGCCGTGGCCACGCAGGCTTGTAAATTCTGTAAATCCAGGGAGCACAGGTTTCTTCGCATGTTGCGGTTATACAGCAGAGGAGGCTCAGGGCGCCAGAGTGAAAAGGAGTTTTTCAGGGAAATTCGAGTGATAGGGTGATGCAGAAAATCCAGGATATCCGCTCCATACATGCCGATGGCCATTCGGAATGGCCAGACAAAGGGGCGATGAATATCCCTGAAATAGTGGTAACGTTGAGCGTCCATATTGTCCAGAAAAGGCCAGCTGACCTTGAATGCCTTGGTGGGGTCATTGAAGTTGCCAAATTCCCGAACAGGCATGCCGAGAATGATTCCCTGTAAATTGGGCAAGTGCTCCATGGCCCAGTCGCTACTGGTTTGAATACTCATGAATGCGCCGCTTTCAAACCCGAAGCGGCCATAACCCAAGCCATGTCGGGCCATGGCCTGGCGGACCAGGGCGTGATTGAGCGCCCAGTCAAAGCTGGAACTGCCAACGCTGATCCAGTGAAAGTTTTCCAGCCCTTCGGACTCAAAGGCCGCCACCCGGTTGACGGCATTCTTGACAAAAGAGCGCGGGTGCATCCAGTGATTCCAGACGCCCAGACGCAGGGCCACTTCCAGCACAACGGTCAAAAACAGCAGAATGACAATGGTCAACCAGAATTTCTTGTGCAGGAAAAAGGCAAACATAATCAGAACTGGAAGTAGATAAAGGCGCTGGACTCACGCACAGAAAAACCTGCCAAAAGCACAACCAGCGCCACGGACAGGATCACATATTCAGTGGTGCCCATACGGTCACTGCGGGCGGTCCATTGGTAGCGGGCGCCCAGCCAGTGCAGCGCCAGAAAACCGGATAAGGCGGCCATGGTGAGCCATTGTGCCGGGGTGACTGCTTGGCTTTCCCAGTGCATCAGACGGGAGAGCATCAACAGACTATCGTCGAAACTGCTGGCACGAAAAAATATCCAGGCCAGACACACCAGATTGAATGTCAACAGCCACCGGAAACCCCGGCCCAGGCGCGTCCGGTGCAGTTTCTGCTCTAGAGTCGGACCGCTCCTTAGGGGAATGCGTAAGAGTTTTTCGGCCGCCAGGTACAAGCCGTGCAGACTGCCCCAGATGGCGAAATTCCAGCTGGCGCCATGCCACAATCCGCCAAGAAACATGGTCAAAAACAAATTGCGCGCGGTTTTCCAGGGTCCATGGCGATTGCCGCCCAGGCTGATATACAGATAATCCCGCAGCCAGCGGGACAGGGTAATATGCCAGCGGCGCCAGAAATCCTGAATGGACAAGGCAGTATAGGGATGATCAAAGTTTTTGGGGAAACGGAACCCAAGAAACCTGGCTGCGCCAATGGCAATGTCGGTATAACCGGAAAAATCAAAATATATTTGAAAAGCGAAGGCATACATGGCCAGCAGTGTGGCCAAACTGCCATACTGAGCCGGCGCGTCAAAGACAGGGTCGGCCACCAGAGCCAGATTGTCGGCAAATACCGTTTTTTTGACCAGGCCGATCAGCATCAGTAACAACCCGGACTGGGCCATGGAAAACGTGAATTGCCGTTGGCCGTCCAGTTGGCCAAAGAACTCTTTGGCGCGCACAATCGGGCCGGCCACCAGTTGGGGAAAGAATGATACAAACAGGGCGTAATCCAGGAGCTTGCGCCGCGGAGCAAGCTGCCCCCGGCAGATGTCAATGGTATAGCTCAGGCTCTGGAAGGTATAAAAGGAAATGCCCACCGGCAACAAGAAATCCAGGGTCGTGAAATGGATGTCCGAGTTGGCCAATTGCAATAGCTGGTTACCGCTTTCAATCAGGAAATTGGCGTATTTGAAAAACACCAGAATGCCCAGGTTGACCAGCAGGCTCAAAAAAAGAAACCGCCGCGGGTGCGTCGTAGTGGCGGCGCATTTCAGGCCCAGGAAAAAGTCTGTAAGGATGGTGATGTAAATCAGAATCAGGTATTTCCAGCTCCACTGGCCATAAAAATAGGCGCTGGCGATGACCAGAAAAAGAATCTCCGCACGGGGCGCGTGGCGGCGCAAAATGGCGCTGAAGACAACAACCAGAACAAAGAAAATAAAAAAATGCAGGCTGGTAAAAAGCATTCAGGCGCTTGGGCAAGGGGTTGTGACAAAAACAAGCGTATTCGCCCTTGTTGACAGGCGAGTCAATTCACAAAGCCGAAAGCCTAAAGGATGCGGAAATAAAAAGCAATCAACCGGTGGGAATCACCAGCACTTCGCCGGAACGGATATGATCGTTTTTCTTTTTGTTGGCTTTACGCAGGGAATGCACATCCAGACGGTACTTTTGGGCGATGCCGCTTAAGGTTTCGCCACGGGCTACGATATGCCGCCCCGGCTGGTCTTTGCTGGCCTTGACGCGGTTAGCGATCCAGGTATCTGGTGGCGGTGCCTGGTAGAAGTAGTTTCTGATGCCGTCAAGAATGGCTGTGGCCACTTGCTGGCGGAAACGGTGGTTTTTCAGGCGTTTTTCTTCCTGGGGGTTGCTGATAAAAGCGGTCTCCACCAGAATCGAAGGTACATCCGGCGACTTCAAGACTGCAAAATTCGCCTTTTCCACATGCTTCTTGTGGGGTTTTTCGATTTTTGACAAGGCCGTTAATACTTCCTTGGCCACTTTTTGGCTGGCCTCCATGGCGGCATTTTGGCTTAAATCCAGCAAGACGCGGGCCAACAAGGCGTCTTTGTCGTCGAGCTTAACCCCGCCAATCAGGTCCGATTTGTTTTCAGACCGCGCCAGCCACTTGGCGGCTTCGGAAGAGGCGCCTTTTTGCGACAGTACATACACACTCATGCCATGGACTTTCGGGTCGTAAAAGGCATCCGCGTGGATGGAAACAAACAGATCGGCCTGGTGCTTTCGGGCCTTTTCAAAGCGCTTGCGCAAACCCACATAATAATCGCCATCGCGAATCAGTATGGCTTTCATGCCAGGCTCGGCGTTAATGGCGCGGGCCAGCTGGCGGGCAATGGCCAGCGTAATGTGTTTTTCCCGGGTGCCACTGGCGCCGGTAGCGCCGGGGTCTTCGCCACCATGACCGGCATCAACAGCTATGACAACATCCCGGTGCTTGTCGTGCGTGGTTTGGGCGCTTTTTTTGACTTTTTGTGTGCTTTTTACATCACTCAAATCCACGACCAGCCGGTGGCCATATTTTTCATTGGGCGGCAACAGAAAGCTGCGGGCGCGCTGGTTCTTTTTCAGGTCAAAAACCAACCGTAAATTGTGTTTTCCCTGCCGGCCGTGGCGGATGCTCCGGATATCAGCGTTGTTATTGACCTGCAAGCGGGTTTGCAAGCGGGTATTGTTCAAGTCCAGTACGACCCGGGGCGGGTTGTCGAGCCGAAACAGGCGGTACTCTACCGGGGCGCTCAAATCGAAAACGGCGCGGGTGTGATCCGGTCCGCTCCATACGCGCAAGCCGTTTATTCGGGCGTCAGAATCGGCTTTGCCGGCCCACACGGACGGCGTTAGTCCCATGGCCAGAGCCCAGCTCAATGCAAGAAAAAACCCGGATATGAAATGCGTTGTCATGGCCTGTTGTTTGTCGGTAAGCGTAAAACAGTGTAATACGAAAGCTGGTTTATGGCAATATTTCCATAAAAAACATTAACTTAAGCTGAATACTTTATGTTTGCCGTGAACTGTGACGCTGCGCTTTTGGCCCTGTATGGAAAAATGCAGCGCCAGATCCGCCGGAGGCAACAGCCCCTGACCGTTTTCGGGCCACTCCACCAGAGCCACAGGCTTGTCTTCCTGTAGCCAGTCATCCAGGCCCAGGAAATAGAGCTCCTCAGGGTCAGTCAGCCGGTACAAGTCCATATGCATCACCGGCCCGTGGGGTGTGTGGTAATGCTCCACCAACGAATAAGTGGGGCTTTTGACCCGGCCCTGAAAACCCATGGCGTGGATAAAAAACTGTGCGAAAGTGGTTTTTCCTGTACCCAGGTCGCCGTGCAGATAAATCCATGTCGAAGCGGGTATGGCGCTGGCGATGTGGGTGGCCAGATGGCGTAGCTGTTCCAGGGTGGTGGTTTCATAAGTGGCCAGAAGTGAGGAGGTGTTAGCGGTGCTGTTCATGGCCATAGCCCGGGAAGTTGCTCAATAACGTCGCTGGCCAGCAGCCCATGGCCCTTGTCGGCGATTTCCGCTGCCAGCGCATGGGCCAGGACGCCGGTGACAGTGGCCTGGAATGGCTCCAGCCCTTGTCCCAGCAAAGCGGCGATAATGCCGGTGAGCACGTCGCCCATGCCGGCAGTGGCCATGCCGGGTGTGCCAAAAGGGCAGATGACGGGCGTTTTGTTTTTAGCCGCAATGATGCTGCCGCTGCCTTTGAGCACCACACTGCACTGGTATTTGTTGGCCAGTGCTTCCGCGGCGCGCAGGCGGTCGGCCTGAATGGCTGTGACGTCACGCCGCAACAAGCGAGCCGCCTCTTTGGGGTGTGGTGTCAGAATGCTGTTGGTTGGCAGGCTGGGGCGCCGAGATTCAGTTGCCAGCAGATTCAGGGCATCGGCATCCAGCACACAGTTTGTGGTATGTTTGTGCGCCAGTGCCAGAGATTGGCGGAAAAGGCTTTTTGCCCGATCGTCCTGGCCGAGCCCCGGGCCAATGGCCAACACATCGGCGCTGGCGCACACAGTGTTAATGCGGGCAGGTTCGACACTGATGATCTCTGGCCGGTACAGGGCAACGGTATTGCGTTGGGGTGAGTGTGAGACCAGGCTGACCTTGCCGCTGCCGCTGCGCAAGGCGGCAGTGGCGCTTAACAGGGCGGCCCCCAGCATGGACCGGTCGCCACCAATCACCACCACATGTCCAAATTGGCCCTTGTGGGAATTGTGTGGACGGTGCAAGGCAGGCTGATGAATGTCTTCTTGTTCCAGCAACCAGGCGGTCGGCGGTACGCGGTGCAGGACGTCCATGGAAACATCCAGATCGCTGTAAAAGAGTTCGCCGCAATAGTCCGGTCCATCGGCAGTGAACAGCCCTGGCTTCAGGGCGATAAAAGTGATGGTGTGATTGGCGCGCACGGCGGCACCTTGCGGGCAACCGGTGTCCGCGTCCAGTCCGCTGGGCAAATCCAGGCTAAAAACGGGCTGTGATTGGCGGTTGATCCAGTCGATGGCTTCAGCATAACGACCACTGACCGGGCGGTTAATGCCGGTGCCCAGCAGGGCGTCTACCAGCCACTGGGCCTGCCAGTTTTCGGCGTCGGCCCGGCCGTCATCGCCCACGGGCAACAGACGGCCTTCGGCCTGTTTGAATTGTTCGAAAGCCTTGTGTGCCGATGGGCTGAGTTTTTCCGCCGGGGATTGCGGCCACACGGCCACAGGCCAGCCTGCCAGGTGACAGGCCAGCGCCAGCACATAACCATCGCCGGCGTTGTTGCCGGCGCCGGTTATCACCAGAAGCCGGGGCGGTTCGGTTTTTTGGTCATTCCCAGCCAGATCGTGCAGGGTTTGTGCGGCGGTTTGACCGGCTTTTTGCATGAGCTCAAAGTCGCTAATCTCCAGTGCCTTGGCGGCCAGTTGATCCAGCTGGCGGGTTTGGGCTTGACTGTACAGTGGTTGCATCGTGATAAAATCGCTGATTCCCAGATGTGAGTGGCTATTCTAACCGTGTCCCCGCCTGAAGCTGAAAAAAAAACGAAAGCCGGATTTTCTTCCCGCGATTTGCGTCAGCTCGCAGAAAAAATCCGTCAGTGGGGCATGGAATTAGGCTTTCAGCAAGTGGGTATCGCCGATATCGACTTGCGTGAACACGAGCCGCGCCTGCGTGAATGGCTGCGCAAGGGGTTCCATGGCGATATGGCCTATATGCAGCGGCATGGCATGAAGCGCGCCCGTCCTGCCGAATTGGTGCCCGGCACCGTGCGGGTGATCTCGGTGCGTATGGATTACGCCAGCGAGGCGGTCACGCCCTATGCTGATATTCTCAAACAACCCCTCAAAGGCGCGGTGTCGCGTTATGCCCTGGGGCGCGATTATCACAAACTCATGCGTCGCCGCTTGCAAAAACTGGCCGAAAAAATCCAGGCTGACATTGGCCCTTTCGGTTACCGCGCTTTTGTGGATTCGGCGCCGGTGCTGGAAAAGGCCCTGGCGGAAAAAGCCGGTTTGGGCTGGATTGGCAAGCACACGAACCTGATTAACGCCAGGGCCGGCAGTTGGTTCTTCCTGGGTGAGCTGTTTACCGATGTGCCGCTGCCTGTGGATGAGCGCCCCGGATTTCATTGCGGCAGTTGCCGGAAATGCCTGACTGCCTGCCCCACACAGGCCATTGTGGCGCCTTTTCAGGTGGATGCGCGCCGTTGCATCTCTTATCTGACCATCGAAAACAAAGGCGTTATCCCTGAGGGATTCCGCCGGCCAATGGGCAACCGCATCTATGGCTGCGACGATTGCCAAATGGTTTGTCCCTGGAACAAATTTGCCGGAAACACCCGGGAAAAGGACTTTCTGCCCCGACACCGGCTGGATGCGCCGGACCTGGTGGCGCTGTTTGCCTGGGACGAAGCCACTTTTCTGCAAAAAACCGCCGGTTCGGCCATTCGCCGTATCGGCCATGTGGCGTGGTTACGCAATATCGCCGTGGCCCTGGGGAATGCGCCCACCGCCCCGGCTGTGATCGCCGCCCTGGAAAGCCGGCTCGATGACCCTTCACCTTTGGTGCGCGAGCATGTGGCCTGGGCGCTGCACCAGCATCAAAAGCGCCAGGCGCCGGTGCCCTCCTGAGAGCCATCTGCTCAGGCATCCTGTTCCCGTTCAAGTGCTTTTATCTAAGGCGGAAGTGAGAGATTTTTCACAGTTTTGCGCCTTGCGTGCTGTGTGTGCTCATTTTTTTGTCTTTTTTGGCAGGTTTTGGGGCTTTTTTTCGATTAAGGGGGTGAAGGCGGCACAGGCCGCAGAACGTAAACCTTTTAGGAGGGGATAATGAAAGCAAGCAAATGGATTGGATACGGGGCTGCTGCCCTGGCGCTGGCGGCGATTGGCACGGCTCAGGCGGCCAAGATTTTTCCGGATGACTGTCCGGGGATGACGTTGCAACAGTGTGTTGACTCGGACAACGGCGGCACCGGTCCCTTTTTCATTACCGTCAAAAGCGGCACTTACACCAACCAGACTGTGATTGCAACAACACGCCCAGGTTCGATTGTGGCAGAAAGTGGCCTTTTGGCCCGCCCGGAGATTGTTAACAGCACCTGGCGGTGGAAGGCGCTAGGGGCCTCCGGGGCGTCGGTCCGGGGCTTTCACTTTGTAAACAGCACTGTGGACATTCGTCATGACGGCACCGTGAACGCGGGGGATACGGTTGGGATCACGATTGAAAATAATGTCTTTGAGATGTCCTCAGGCATATCCGATGTGATTCGAACCGGCTGTAATGCAAGCAGCAACGGCCCGGGCACGGTTCAAATTCGAGTCCGCAACAATCAGGTTTCATCCAGTAACACCAGTGCTTTAGGTGGGCTGGTTAGGGTTGATTGCGTGGGGCTGACCCCATCGACGGCAAATATGGATTTGGCCTTTACGGAAAACCGTGTGCAAACCGAATCATTGGATCTGGCTGGCTTGGAACTGCAACTCGCCCGGGCGAACCAGGATATCATTCTGGCGCAAAACGAATTTCGCGGCCCGCGTAATGTGCGGTTTGTCAGTGAAAACGGAACGTTTGTTACAGACTATGGCAACTTGCGTTTTTACGCCTTTTACAATCTGTTTTCTGACCGGCTGGCTGATGGCTCTTTGCCATCCAATGGCGGTCAGTTAATTGATTCTAACCTGGATGACAATGGCAGCACAGGGGCCGTCTTGAATGATGTGACCATCTATTTTAACTACAACACTTTTGACGGTAACTGGGATTTGTTGAACTTTGCGGATCACACCACGGCTTCGACAGGTAATAACGACCTTTACCTGTATAACAATATTTTTACCGAAGTGCCTTCAGGTGACACTTTCTTGCTGAACTCTGGATTGCTCACCACCATCGTCGTGGCTGGTGGTGGCAACATAATTGGCCCTGGTGTGACCCTGGGCAACTATACACTGGAGGCCGATGATCAGCCGGGGGTGGATCCCATGTATGTGGCCGCACCGGCGCGTTACGCCCTGCGCCCAGACTCGCCGGCCATTGACTCCGGTGGCAATGCGGATTTGGCCTTTGGTTTCACGCAGTTGGCTCTGTTTGGCAATCCGGTGCCGGATTTTCTGGCCATTTCCCATGTGGATGCGGATGGTTTTCGGCGTGTGATCGACGGGGATGACAGCGCCAGCGCGGAAGCGGATGCAGGCGCTTATGAGTGGGGTGATCGCTTTATTGCGCATGAAACCAGTGATAGCAACAGGATTAATAATTACAGCAACATATACGACAGCATCATGAACGCGGATGCCGATGCCAGTGGTTTTTTCAGTCATATTTGGTCTTATGAGGACACACCAGGACAACCGCATGATGAGGCCATTGGATGGTGGTATAGGAGTTCTGTGGGACGTTGGACGTTGTACAACGAAAACTCCAGCATCAACATGCCTGCGGGACTGGTGTACAGCGTGTTTTATCCAACAGGTGACCGCGGCGGTTCCGGTAATAATGGTTTTCGGGGGATACAAGAAGTCCAGGTGGGGGCAACGCCGGCGGCATCGCTGGATACGGGCTTGACCCAGCGCAATCTGGCGGTGTTTGTCCGGCATGTTTATAAAAGCGGAACGAGTGCGGCGGTGCGCGACCCGGTCAACCTGGAAGTTTATTATGACGGCACCAGTTGGCGTATTTATCATGTGGATGGCAGCAACTTACCAGCCAATGCCGCCTACATGGTGTATTACCAGCAACCCAGCCAGAATGTGTTTCTTGCGTATCCAGGCGGCGACAATGCGCCGATGTTTTTAGGTTCCGTTTTGGTCAAGCACCCGCAGGTAGTCTTTAACTGCACGACCCCGGTAATACAACAAGTGGCTTTGCGCGGTCTGTTTGGTAATGGTTTGGGGGCCAATCCGGCCAATCAGGTGCTGGATGTGGCTTTCGGTGCCGGCTTGATTGGCATTACCAATGAAGACGGCAGTGCGATTCAGCCGTGGAATTTCTTGTCCGGTGGCACCGGCTTTTTTGTGATGGTGGACCCCAAGCAGGCTTTTGAGTGTCAGGACCGCATATACAAGGATGACTTTGACCATTAGACTGTTGCTTCGCTCTCAGCCAAGGCGGCCTTCAGGCCGCCTTTTTTGTTTGCCTGGTGAATTTTCATGGTGGGATTTTTAGGCAAATAATACGGAGTTATTGTTATTGGGATGAGCCTTTTTGGGTGTCTTTGTCCAGAGTGGCCAATTGAGATTTGATGGCCCGGGTTTGCGGGTGGTCGGCGCCATAAACTTCCTCTGCCAATGCGGTGGCCTGTTGGGCACTGGCATGCGCGTCCGCAATTTGCCCCAAAGCATATTGGCTGTGAGCCAGCCTGGCAAGAATCAAGGGCTGGCGGTTTTTTTGTTGCTGCAAGAAGGGGCTAGCCAACGCCGCCTGATAATGCTGGATGGCTTCGGCATGGCGGTTGAGGCCGGCCAGGGCATCGGCGTAGGCCAGTTGCAGGCCGGTTGCCATGGGGTGCGCTTCACCCAGGCTGGTGCGCGCCTGCTCCAGGGCGCTTGCGGCCAGTTCAGCGGCGGGTTGGTGCTGACCGTCGGCCACCAGTGCTTTTGCAAGTGTCAGCTGGCTATACAGTGTGGCTTTGTGGGCCGGGCCCAGTTTTTGCCGTTGAAATTCCGCCACGGGCCGGATGCGCTCGATAGCTTCGGCTGTCTGGCCGCGGACCAGCAACAAATTGGCCAGGGTGGTGATGACCTCGCCGCTTTCGCGATGATTCAACCCCAGCCGTTGTTGATAAATGTCCGCCGCCTGTCGCAGATTATCAATGGCCTTGTCGATATTACCCTGGCGAAAGGCGAGAATTCCGGCCATATTCAAGGCCCGGCCGGTGAGAACATTGTCCGGCCCAAGGGCGCTGGTGGCCAGTTGCAAGGCTCGTTGCGCATATTGTTGGGCGACGGAAAAGTCCTGTTTGAACTGACGGTTTCCAGCCAGTTGTAACAGTACCGGAATCAATGCGGGATGGTTGGGGCCAAAATGTTTTTCCTGACGCTGCAAAATGTCGGTCAGCATGGGGTAGGCGCGATCAAAATCACCTGCATCGTTATATATTGTGGCGATTTTGGCTTGTGCACTGATGGCTTCGCTGCTGTTTTCGGTGCCCAGCTCCCGGTGCAGCGCCCGCGCTTTCTGGTAGGCTGCCAGTGCTGCCGGATTATCACCCCGGTTGAACAGCACATCACCGCGAAGGCGGGCGATACGGGTTTGCACACGGGTTGATTGTGGCAGGTTGGCGCTAAGCCCCTGGGCCTTATCCAGCCAGTTGAGCGCTTCATCGAAGGCGTCAGTCTGGCTGACGATGGCGGCCATTAACAGTGCATGCTGATGTGCTGGCAGTGTGGAAGATTCTTGCAGGAGTTGCCGGGCTTTTTGGGGTTGATTGAGGTGCAGGTAATTGTCCACAGCGGTGCGAATGATGTCTCCGTCGAGGTGGCCCGACTGTAGCATGGGCTCCAGCGTGCGCTGGCTGCGCTGGTAGCGTCCCAGGTTGTTTTCAGCAGCGGCCACGGCCGCTGTCAGGGCCTGTTTGATGGCGGGCTGGTCAAAATCCCGGGCTTGCATGGCGATTTTTGCATTGTCAAGAATATCGCCGGCTGTAAATGTCAGGCCTTTGGCCTGATCCGGGTCGATGACGGCAAAGGCATCCAGCATGAACTGGGTGACTTGTCGGGCTTTTTCCGCTTCCAGCAGGGCTTTTTGCCTTTGCTGATTGATAAGGATAAAACCCGTGACAATGGCGCCGGCCAGCAAAGCCAGCACCACGCTGAAAGCGGTGCGGCGTTGAATAAACTTTTTTAACCGGTAATGCCATTGATGGCCGCTGGCTGTCACCGGTTGAACATTGCGCCAGCGATCCAGATCCTGGGCGAAGGCGCGGGCATTGGGATAGCGGTTTTCAGGCTCGGGGTGGGTGGCTTTTTGAATGATGTTTTTCAGGTCATTATCCAGCCGCTTTTCGGCAACGGCTTTTTTCAAGGCCTGTTCTATGGCAGGTTGATGGCGGTGTCCGTTTTGTGGTGTTGTTGCCATGAGCTCTCCACACAGCAGATGGCATAACATCAACCCGGCGGAATAGATATCCGAGGCGATCGTGATTTGTTCCCCGGCAATTTGTTCAGGCGAGGCATAGGCCGGAGAGAGTGCTTGTGGTTGCTGGCGTTGCTGCCGCTGTAAAAATGTGGAGATGCCGAAATCCACCAGTTTGACATTGTCCTGGGCGTCGATCAGTACATTGCCCGGTTTGATATCGCTGTGAACCACAAGGTGACTATGGGCGTGATCGAGCGCTTCCAGCAATTGGCGCAGTTTATCAACGACTTGTTGCTGGTTTGGCTGGGTTTCTTGCATCCACTGCGCGATATCCCGGGCTTCGGGCACATATTCCATGACCAGATAGGGGGTGCCGTCTGTGGCTGTGCCGCCATGCAGCATGGAGACAATGTGCGGGTGATGCAGGGTGGATAGCAGGCGCTGCTCTTGCAAAAACAGGGCCACGACATCCTTGGACAGGGAGGGAAAGAGCAGTACCTTAAGAGCCACTTGCTTTTGGATATCGGTGTCTGTGCGCCGGGCCAGGTACACTGCGGACATGCCGCCTGAGCCGATAAGTTTCAGCAGTTGATATTCACCCAGCTGTTCGCCTTCGCGGTTTTTGAGCAGGGCCTGGTCGGCGCGCCATTGGCTGTGGGCAAAGGCTTCATCCAGTATTTCGGTTTGTTGTCTTTCGGCTTCCAGTAGCCGATGCAGGATGGCGATTTCTTTTTCGGAGAGTTGTGCCTGGCCAATGACAGTGGTCATGTCTGCATTTTTGTCGGACTGTAGCTTTCGGAAAGCCGCGAAAGCGCGTTGCCAGTGTGTTTCATGGTTCATGCAATTCCCCCCTTTGTTGCATTTGTCGATGTGGTTGGAATCAGTCTTTGGTATCCTGGTTACTCAGGGCAATAAACAGAGTTCTGGCTTCTTTCCAGCGGCGATATAGCTGGCGCTCACTGTGGCCGGTCAGCTCGGAAATTTCACGCACTTTCATACCAAGGAAGTAACGCATTTCAATCAGTCGGGTGAGTGACGGATCAATTTTTTCCATCATACTTAAGGTTCGTTCCAGATCCAGCAAGTCCAGGTTGAAGCCTTCGTCGCCGACCAGTTGCCGCTCATCGCTGACGACCTGGTGGTCTTTTTTGCGACTTTTTCGGTGGCGGATATTGTCCACCAGGTAGCAGCGCATGACTGTGGCCAGATGCGCCAGCATATGGTGGGAATCCTTGAATTCATGGGCATGTTGCTGAATCAGACGCAAATAGCACTCATGCACCAGGACAGTCGGGGTCAGTGTTTCTCCAGGTGACAGCCGCCGCAGTTGCTGCACTGCCAGGGCGTGGATTTCCTGATACAGAGCCTCGAACAAGGTGCCAATGGCCGAGCCGCTCTGGCCTTCCATTCGGCGCAGGATGGCGGTGATTTTGCCTGCAGTGTCAGTGTTAGGCATGGCGTTTTTGGCAAACGAGAGCGCATTATCTTAACAATCCGCGCTCAAAAGACAAGCTGACATACATAACGGCATGCAAGAATGAGTTTGCTCGTATCATTCCACACGTGCGATGCGGAATGGCCCGGTGTCTTCTTGTGCTGGCATGTTGGGAGGAGTGATGTGTGTTTTGCTTGGCTGGCACGGCGAGTCATAATTGCCGAACCCAGTGGCAGTAATATGGCCAAGCAGAGAGCCGATTGTGATTAGCAAGAAAACAAAGGCGGTGAAACCACCGCCTTTGTGGGCTGTTTGGTATCCGGCCAGCCGGCGTGTCAAGATCAGATTTTGGGAATACGCAACACTTGCCCTGGATAAATATGGTCGGGGTCTTTCAGCATGGGGCGGTTGGCCTCGAAGATAACCGGGTATTTCATGGCGTCGCCGTACATTTCCTTGGCGATTTTGGACAAGGTGTCGCCCGGCTGCACGGTGTAGGTTTTGGATTCCCATTCGCCAGCTCCGCTGGCCGCGTCAGTGCTGGGTTCGGCGGCGGGTTGTTCACTTTCGCCCACCGCAGGTGCGCCCACAATCAGGTTGTCCTGTACGCCGGATACGCCGGCGATATTGCCGGCGATGATGACGGCTTTTTCTTTTTGTTCCTGAGTGGGGACATAGCCGCTGAGCACCACGGTTCCGGCGCTGAATGCGGTTTTCATTTGACTGGTATCCACGCCATTGTCTTCGATGTGTTTGATGATTGGCTTGGTGACGTTTTGTGGTTCTTCGTCCTGGCCGAATATTTTCGCGCCGGCATCTGAAATAAAGTCAAAAAATCCCATGGCTTTCTCCTTTTTTTGGTAAAAGATACCCTGAGAGTAGCAATCGTTACCTGGCAGGTCAAATCAGAACTGTGAGCAATTGCAAAAATCGGGCCAATGCGCTGGCGGCTTTTGCTAGACTGGGCTGCATTGTGCAAGTCTGATAAACCCCGGATTATTCAAGAATGTCTGACAAAAATTCCCCGCATCTGTTACGTCAACGCCGGTTTCTGCCGTTTTTTCTGACCCAGTTTTGGGGCGCTTTTAATGACAATGTATTCAAAAATGCGTTGGTGATTCTTATCGCCTATAAAGTGGTGACAAGCGCCAGCGAGGGTGATAGCAACCTGCTTGTCAATCTGGCTTTTGGCCTGTTTATCCTGCCTTTTTTTCTGTTTTCCGCTCTGGCCGGCCAGGTGGCCGACAAGTACGAAAAGGCCATGCTGATTCGGCGCATCAAGCTAATGGAAATCCTGATTATGGGGTTGGCGGCGCTGGGTTTCTGGTGGCAGAACGTGTCTTTATTGCTGCTGGTATTGTTTTTGATGGGCACACAGTCGACACTGTTTGGCCCGGTTAAATATGGTTTGTTGCCTCAGCATCTGAAACCCGAGGAACTGGTCACCGGTAACGCCTGGATTGAGTCCAGCACTTTTTTGGCGATTCTTGTTGGCACCATTGCAGGTGGCGTGCTGGTGGCTTTTGATTCGCCCTGGCCGGTCATGGTGGCGGTGGTGCTGGTGGCCGTGCTGGGGTATGTTTCAGCCCGCTTTGTGCCCGTTGCCCCGGCAGCCGATCCAGGGATTCGCCTGAACCCCAATGTGTTGGCTGAAACCGTGCGGAATTTGAAGTTCCTTACACGGAGCCGTGTGGTGTTTCTTGCCGTATTGGGTATTTCCTGGTTCTGGTTTTACGGCGCTGTTTTCTTGGCCCAGGTGCCCAATTTCAGCAAAAACATTTTGCACGGCGATGAGCATGTGGTGACTTTGTTGCTGGCGGCTTTTTCCATTGGCATCGGCTTGGGCGCCTGGTTGTGCAACAAATTGTCCGGTCATCGGGTTGAAATCGGTCTGGTGCCATTGGGCGCCATTGGCATGACCGTGTTTGGACTGGATTTGTACTTTGCCTCACAGCAATGGTTGCAGCACACGCCTGCACATATGTTGGGTTTACGGGGGTTTTTGTCTGCCACCGGGGCCTGGCGGGCCTTGCTGGATATGGTGTTTATCGGGGTTTCCGGCGGATTGTTTATTGTGCCACTGTATGCCCTGGTGCAGGAGCGGGGCGATCGACAGCATTTATCACGCATCATCGCCGGTAACAACATTATCAATGCCGGTTTTATGGTGGTTTCGGCATTGATGGCCATTGTCATGCTTTCTTATCTGGGGCTGGATATTCCCACGCTTTTTCTGGTGACAGCGATTTTAAACGTGCTGGTGAGTGTGTATATCTTTACCGTGGTGCCGGAATTTGTCATGCGGCTGCTGGCCTGGTTGCTGGTGCAGGTGATTTATCGTGTCAAAGCCGAGGGGCTGGAGAATATTCCCGATGAAGGCCCGGCGGTGCTGGTGTGTAACCACATCAGCTTTGTGGATCCGGTCATCATTGGTGGATATGTCCGTCGACCAGTGCGCTTTGTCATGCACCACAAGATTTTTAATGCGCGTCTGACGCGTTGGCTGTTCAAGTCTGCCCGGGCCATACCCATTGCTGGCAAGAAAGAAGATCCCGTCATGTATGAACAGGCTTTTGAGCAGATTCGTCAGGCTTTAGCGGAAGGTGATCTGGTGTGCATTTTCCCTGAAGGGCGGCTCACGCCCGATGGTCAAATACAACCCTTCCGCAGTGGTATTGAGCGCATTATTGCGGAAACACCGGTGCCTGTGATCCCCGTGGCGCTGGATAATTTGTGGGGTTCCCTGTTTTCCCGCTATGAGAAAAATCCGCTCAAACGCCGGCCAAAAAAACTGTGGGCGCGCATCGGTTTTCGGGTTGGCCGGCCCGTGCCGCCGGAACAGGCCAGCAAGGAAAACTTGCAGCAGATGGTCGGCAAATTGAAAGATGAAGCGCGTGGCGAGAAAAAAGCGGGTTAATCGCGGGATCACTGCTGTGTGGGCGGTGGGGATGTGTGTGTGGGAATGCGACTAACCCGCTAAATGGTGGTTGATAGCACAGATGCTAACGACCTTGAAATGAATATACGCTAAGGCACATAAGAAGTCAAGCGTGTTTACAGGATAATAACCACAGGGGTCTGGATGTGGCGTCACTGTCTGCTTTTTTGCGGGTTTGTACGGTTGACGGTATCAATCAGCAAGAAGTCTGTGGCGCTGGGTTTAACCTGGAACTTTCTCCAGTGCCTGTTCAATATCGGCAAGAATATCGTCAATGGCTTCCAGGCCGGCGGAAAGCCGCAGCAAGTTCGGCGAAATCAGATGCTGTGCCAACTCTTCTTCAGTATAAGTGGAATGGGTCATGGATGCCGGGTGCTGGATCAGCGTTTCACAATCGCCCAAGCTGACAGCGCACAAAACGAGCTCCATGGCATTGACAAAAGCGGCGCTTTGTTCCCGGTTGGCATTAAGTTCAAAAGCCAGCATGCCGCCGGTATCACGCATTTGCCGGCGCGCCAGCTCATGTTGGGGAAAGTCTTCAAGCCCCGGGTAGTAAACGCGTTTGATCTTCGGGTGTTGGTGCAGGAATTCGGCAATCCGGCGGGCATTGTCGCAGTGGCGGTCCATACGCACCGGCAGGGTTTTCAGGCCGCGTAAGATCAGGTGGATATCCAGGGCGGAAATCACAGCGCCGGTCATGTCTTTCAGGCCGTAGGTACGAATGTTTTCTATCGTTTCGGTATCGGCGGCCACAAACCCGGCAATCAGATCGCCGTGACCGCCCAGATATTTAGTGGCTGAATGCACCACGACATCGGCGCCCAACGCCAGCGGGCGTTGCAGATAGGGGGTGCAGTAGGTGTTGTCAATCACCAGCCGGGCTTGCCTGTTTGCCGTGATTTCGGCGATGGCGGCGATGTCGATCAGGCGCATGTTGGGGTTGGCCGGTGTTTCTGCATAGACCACGGCGGTTTTGTCACTGATGGCTCGATCCAGCGCATGGGGATTTTGCAGATCGATGTAGCGCACCGCGATGCCGAATTTTTTCAGGCCATGTTCCAGGTAGCTGAAGGTGCACCCGTACAGGGTGTGATCGGCAATAATCTCATCGCCCGGCTCCAGTAAAGACCAGAGTGTGCTGGTGATGGCGCCCATGCCGGAGGCGCACGCCAGCGCCGCTTCCGCGCTTTCCAGATTGGCCAAGCGTTGCTCCAGGATGCTTTGGCTGGGGGTGCCCAGCCGGGAATAAATATAGTGTGGCTGCTCCCCGGCAAAGGCCGCGGCGCCTTGCTGCACAGTTTCAAACGCATAGGTTGCGCTGAAATGCACAGGAGGGTTCAGTGCGCCGTGGTGCTGATGGGGATTGTAACCATGGTGAATGGCGCGGGTTTCAAAAGCGAGGCTGTGTTTTTTCATAAGGTTTCCTGTGCGGGTGGAGGCTCCGGATAGATGGGTGCTCTATTCATGCTTCCGCTTTGCCTATTGTAATGAGATAATGCCGTCAGAGTAAGCCGTCATCTGTAACGATTTCCTGACACACTAGCCATTATTTTTTGAGAAACGGCGTGTTATTGCGCATAAAGCATTGTCAACATTCATGAACACCTGGAAGGGGTTTTATGCAACTGGCCATTACCACTGAAAATCGCATCGGCATGTCCAGAGCCATTCTGGATGTCTTGGCACAACGTGGCATCGACATTCTCAGGGTAGAAGTCGAGCCGGGTAAAATGTATGTACAAACACGGAATGTTGATACCCAAACCGAGCGAGCCATTGCCACGGAATTGATGGCCATTGACGGGGTCAGGTGGGTGCAGTCTGTTGAGATTATGCCGGCAGAGGAACGCAATTTAATGCTGAATTCCCTGCTGGATGCCATGCCTGATCCGGTGCTGGGAATCAATAGTACAGGCCAGGTGGTATATCGCAACCGTCTGGCCCAGGAAGTCTTTGCGGCCGATGGCCGTATGCCGCGCCGTATCGGTGAAATATTCGCCAGTGAGGACTGGAAGGACAAAGTTGATGCCGCCGGGGCGGGGAAAATTCCGGTCAAGGTGAAAACGATTGCCGGTCAGATGCTGGTTGAAGTGCGCGCCTTGCAAGACGCGAGGAAAAAAACCGTAGGCGCATTGTTGCTTTTCCATCATCCTGAAAGGGTGTTGGCCCGTTCACATTTGATGCAGGGCGAAGATGTGGAATACTTTGACCAATTGGTGTTTTCCGCTCCGGCCATGCAGGCGGTCGTGGAGCGGGCCAGGCGCATTGCGTCCATTGATGCGCCGTTGCTCGTGCACGGAGAAGGCGGGGTGGGGAAATCGGTGCTGGCGCGGGCTTGTCACCATGACAGCCCGCGAAAAAACCGCTTGTTTGTGGAGCTGGATTGCGCCAACACGCCCGATAGCCAGTTACTGACCCGGATTTTTGGCGCCACAGCGGGTACACCCGGCCTGTTGGATTTGGCAGCCGGTGGCACGCTGTTGCTCAAGTCCATTGATCGCTGTTCCCTGCCGGTGCAGGAAAAAATATATCAGCACTTGACGCACCCGGATACCCCGGTGCGCCTGATGGCCACCACCACGGCCAATCTCGAGATCCTGGCTGCGCGAGGTGATTTCCGTGCCGAGCTGCATTATGCCCTGGATGTGTTGCGTCTGGAGGTGCCGCCTTTGCGGCAACGGCGCGAGGATATTGAACCGTTGGCCATGCATTTTCTAAGCCAGTTTCGTGAACAATTGGGCAAACCGGAACTGAAAATTTCTTTGGCGGCCCTGAATCGCTTGCGGGCCTATTATTGGCCCGGCAATGTCCGCCAATTAAAAAATGCCGTGCATCAGGCCGTCTTGCTGGCCAAAAATGACCTGATTCAGGAGACGGATTTTGGTTTTGACGAACCGGTGGCCCCGACAGTGGATTTTGATCACATCAGCTTGCCCGCGGCAGTGGAGGAGTTTGAAAAGAATTTTCTCAAGCACTGGTACAGCAAACACCAGTCCACCCGCAAACTGGCTGCGCGTTTGGGTGTGTCTCACACCACCATTGCTCAAAAGCTGAATAAATATGGGATCAACAAAAAAAGAAGTTAGCTTGTCGCAATTGCCCCAGCCAGAAATGCGACTTATTGGGGCGTAATTGACCTTTCTGGGAACAGAAAACGTCATTGCTTCATTCCCTATACTACCTGAAAGAGCAAACCAATGGCATTGAACACACCACATGGCGGTCGCCTGATTAACCTGTTGCCCGCCACAGAAGCCGAGAAAAACCGACGCCGGGCAGAAGCGCTGGCATGCCCGGACTGGCATTTGACCGCGCGCCAGACCTGCGACCTGGAAATGTTGATGAATGGCGCTTTCTCGCCATTGCAGGGCTTTTTGACCGAAGACAGCTATGAATCGGTGGTTGACTCCATGCGTCTACCTGATGGCCGGTTATGGCCCATGCCCGTGACGCTGGATGTGGACAGGGATACGGCACAAGCCTTGCGGATTGGTGATACCCTGGTGTTGCGTGATGCCGAAGGCGTGGCGCTGGCCTTGCTGGATGTGGAAAGCCTGTGGCAGCCAGACAAAAAGCATGAAGCCTGGCAGGTTTTCGGCACCACGGATACGGCTCATCCTGCGGTTGACTACCTGTTCAACCGGGCTGGTGACTGGTGTGTGGGTGGTCGCATTCGCGGCATTGAGTTGCCCATGCACTATGATTTTCGCCATCACCGCCACACCCCGGTTGAATTGCGGCAAAAATTCAAGCGCCTGGGGTGGAACCGGGTTGTGGCTTTCCAGACCCGCAACCCCATGCACCGGGCGCATCAGGAACTGACTTTTCGGGCCGCCAAGCGGGTGGAGGCCAACTTGCTGATTCATCCTGTGGTGGGCATGACCAAACCGGGTGATGTCGATCATTACACCCGGGTGCGATGCTATGAAGCCATTCTGGACAAGTTTCCCGAGCGCACCACCACACTGTCGTTGTTGCCATTGGCCATGCGCATGGCCGGGCCGCGGGAGGCCATGTGGCATGCGATTATCCGCAAGAATTACGGCTGCTCGCACCTGATTGTGGGCCGGGATCACGCCGGTCCGGGCACTGACAGTCAGGGCCAGCCCATTTATGGGCCTTACGCGGCCCAGGAGCTGATGAAACAGCATGAGCAGGAGTTGGGAATCGAAATGGTGGACTTTGAAATGATGGTCTATTCCCAGGACCGGGCGCAATACATTCCCGTCTCACAAAAAAAGCCCAATGAACAGATACTCAACCTCTCGGGCACGGAATTGCGGCGGCGGTTACAGTTGGGGCTGGAAATTCCCGAGTGGTTCACTTACCCGGAGGTGGTGGCCCAGTTACGGAAAAGCTATCCGCCGAGAAACCGCCAGGGTTTTACCGTATTTTTTACCGGCTTGTCAGGGTCGGGTAAATCCACCATTGCCAATGCCTTGATGGTGAATTTGCTGGAAATGAATGACCGCCCGGTGACCTTGCTGGATGGTGATGTGGTGCGCAAACATTTATCCAGCGAGCTGGGTTTTTCCCGCGAACATCGCGATATCAATGTGCGCCGCATTGGTTATGTGGCCAGTGAAATCACCAAAAACCGGGGCATCGCCATTTGTGCGCCCATTGCGCCTTACCGGCAAACGCGGCGGGAAGTTCGGGCCATGATTGAGCAACATGGCGGTTTTCTGGAAGTGTATGTGGCCACGCCTTTGGAGGTTTGTGAGCAGCGCGACCGCAAGGGCCTTTATGCCAAGGCCCGGGCAGGTGTTATCAAAGAGTTCACCGGCATCAGCGACCCGTATGAGGCGCCGGAAAATCCCGAACTGGTGATTGATACCACGGATTGTGGCCCGGGGGAAGCGGCTCAGCGCATTATTCTCAAGCTGGAAGCCATGGGGTTGCTGGGGTAGCGTGGGGCTAGTCCAGCCCCAGTTTTTTGATGCGGTAACGCAAGGCCCGAAAGCTCAAGCCGAGTAATTCAGCCGCGCGGGTTTTGTTGCCATTGGCTTTTTCCAGCGCTTTGGTGATTTCGGCCCGTTCGATGTTTTCGATATATTCTTCCAGGCTTTGATTACGCCGCATGCTGGCCGGTGGCACGGTGTGTGGATCGTCGTCCAAGCATAGATCCTGGGGGCGAATGCAGTCACCCTCGCACAAGGTGACGGCGCGTTCAAGGATTTGGCGTAACTCCCGGATATTGCCGGGGTAATCCCATTCCTGAAGCTTTTGCAAGGCTTCGGGGCTGATTTTGCAAGGCGGTTTACCCCATTCTCGTCCAATCACCCGTAACAGGTGCCGAACCAGGTCAGGAATGTCCTCGATGCGCTCCCGCAAGGGTGGTATGTTCAAAGGGATAACGTTCAGGCGGTAGTACAGCTCTTTGCGGAAACTGCCGTCTTCCAGGGCTTCTTCCAGGGGTTTGTCCGCAGCGGTAATATAGCGCACATCAAGGTGCAAATCCTGCTGGGTTTTTGGGTGGATGATTTTTTGGTGGCCAATGGCGTGCAAAAGCTGAATCTGCAAGTCGCCAGGCAGTAAGTGAATATTGTCAATAAATACGGTGCCGCCATTGGCTTTTTCCAGCAAACCGGCCTGCTGTTGGCTGCCAAAAATTTCTTCGGCCATGTCTTCAGGATCGAGGGTGGCCAAATCCAAAGCCGCAAACCGGTGATGACGGCGGGTGCTGTTTTCATGGATGATTCTGGCCACCAAATCCTTACCGGTGCCGGTTTCGCCATTAAGAAAAACCGCCGCCTGGCTACGGGCCAGTTTCTTTAGCTGGGCATTGAGGGCGCGTACCGCTTTGGAATCGCCCACCAGGCGGTTTTTTTCATGGTCGGTATCAGCGGTTGCTATCTGGTCGGGAAGTTTCAGCGCATTAATGACCAAGGCGCGTAGAACTTCGATACTCAGGGGTTTGGTGACAAAGTCAAAAGCGCCCTTTTTGAGGGCTTCAACTGCGTGGTTAATGGTGCCAAAGGCTGTGATGATGGCCACTGGCGTATTGGGATATTCGCGGTTGATATACTCCACCAGCTCCAGGCCGTCGCCATCGGGCAGTTTCATGTCAGTAAGACAGAGCTTGAAGGTGTTTTTGCTCAGTTCAAGCTTGGCCGAGCCCAGGTTTTCTGCGGTGTAAACAGTGAGCCCCATGCGTGACAGGGTGATTTTCAACAATTCAAGAATATCGATTTCGTCATCAATAACCAGAACTTTCGGATTGGGCACCTGTGTATCCATGGATGTTGAACGACGGAGAGTTTAACACAAATTCAACAATTTCCGCCTCAGCAACGGGCCAAAGTTCAGGGTTGTAAACATGTCTTTGAGGGCTTGTGGATCAGGGGAGCGGCGTTGGGTGAGGGTGGTTTTCATCGGCGCATCGCAGACAATACCAGTCAGTTGCCGGGCCAGCCGGGCATCCTCGGCATGTTGTTTGATTTTCTTTTCGCACGCTTTGGCGCCACGGAAACTGAGCCAGCCGATTTCATCGCTGCGACGTAAAATGCTATCCAGATCGCCGAAATGCTGCAATAAAGCCACTGCTGTTTTCGGGCCGATACCTGGAACACCGGGGATATTGTCGACGCTATCGCCGGTCAGAGCCAGAAAATCTGCGATCTGGTGCGGTTTGACGCCAAATTTCTTTTCGATGGCTTCCGGGTCCAAAGGCGGTGATTTGCCAAAATCCCACCAGCGGTCACAGGGGTTTTCCAGCAATTGCGCCAGGTCCTTGTCGGCGCTGACCACATGTGTGGCAAAGCCGTTTTGTCGATGCACAGCCGCCAGAGTGCCAATCAGATCATCGGCTTCGTATTCCGGATCGGAAAACGTGGCCAAACCCAGGGTTTCAGCCAGAGCCCGGCAGCGGCTGAACTGGGCTTTTAATTCCGGTGGAACGGGTTCGCGATTGGCCTTGTAAGGAGGGTAGATATCATTGCGGAATGAGCCTTCCAGTGAATCATCAAAAACCACGGCCACATGCGTGGCGTCGGTTTGTTCCAGCAGCCGGCTGAGAAATCCGGCGAAGCCATAAACGGCGTTGACCACTTCGCCACTGGTGTCACGGAAATGGTCAGGAAGGGAATAATAACTGCGAAAAACAAAGATACTGGCGTCAATCAGGTAAACATTGGTTGGCATGTGGTCGTTATCGGGAGTGAGTCGTCAATCATAAACGCCCAAGGATACCATAGACTTGAATACGTATTGTGCCAGCCAGGTTGTTTTTGTTTCTTGTGACTTATTGCCGGCATGGTGGGAATAAACGGGGCGGTGGCGCACGGGTTCCCGCTTTCGCGGGAATGACGGATGGATTGGGAATGGCGGAGAGCAAGCGGGAATGATGGGGAGTGTGCAGGAGTGGCAGGGGAGATGCGGATTGACTGGTGAGTAGGCGGGAGTGGCGGGATGGCCGGTGAATATGGATTCCCGCTTTCGCGGGAATGACGGGAATGATGAGGTAGGTTGTTATTCCGGGTAAGCCTCCCACCTGCGTCATTCCGGGTAAGCCTCCCACCTGCGTCATTCCGGGCGAGCGGAGCGAGACCCGGAATCCATCCCTCACGAGGCACAGTACAACCAATAGACACATAACTACAGGTTCATTAAGTGTCACCAACGGTGCCTGCCCCGGTAAGTCCTGTGTTTGAGGGTTGTTCCTGCTTTTTTTGCGGCATGGATTCCCGCTTTCGCGGGAATGACAAGAGAGTAGGCGGGAATGACGGGGGAGAGTAGGCGGGAATGACGGGGGAGAGTAGGTGGGAATGGCGGGAGTAGGTGTGGTGGAGATGGTGAGTGGCCGCAAAAAGTCATGTGTCGCTGAACCGGGCATCAAAAAACCCGACACTGGGCCGGGCTTTTTTATGTGGAGAGGACAATGCGGGTGTCAGAACTCGTAGCGGAAGCCAACGCCCATGGTCCGGGGTTTGACGATAAAGTTTAGTCCGCCTTGCCCGTTGGGACCGCGTGGGTCACGCACGCCGGTTACTGCGTATTTGTCAAAGACGTTATCCACAAACAGCAGGGTTTGCCACTGTCCCGCATCCAGAACAATGCTGATATCTGTCAAGGCGTAGCCTTTTAGCCAGCGGGCATCCGGGTCGCTTTCCACTTTGGTCAGCACAGGGTCGGTCCAACTGGTAAGCCAGTTATAGTTGACATCAAAGTCTTCAAAATGCTGGGTGTAATCAAACATGACGGTGGCCTGGAGCTTTGGCACGCCGGGCACTTGATCGCCACTGTAACCGTTCAGGGCAGGGGAGTCCTTGCTGAGGCGGGAGTTTTGCCAGGCCAGGGAGCCGGTGGCCTTGAAGTCCTTAAAAGCCAGCCAGGCGGCTTCCAGTTCAATGCCGTCAACCTTGGCTTCATCCGCATTTTTAATAATGGGAATGGCGCCTTCAGTGGTGATGCCCTGGACTTGGATGTTGTCCCAGTTAATGTGATAAACAGCGGCGTTGAGGGTGATGGCGCCTTCTGCAAAGGTGGAATGGGTGCCAATCTCGTAGTTTACTGTGGTATCTGGACCGTAAAACAGCTCATCAGGTTGAATCACCACTTGTCCGCCAGCGGGAACCGCATTGGCCCCACCTTTGCGAAAGCCTTCCGAGCGGGTAAAGTAAACCATCACGTCGGGATTGACGTAATAACTGGCATTGAATTTGAAAAAGGTGTCGTCCACAGTGGTGTTGCCGTTGGATTCGCCAAAGTTGACATTGTAGTCATTGAAGAACAGAGCGTCATACAATGGAAAGGCGATACGGGTACGGTTTTGTTGCTCTTGTTTGAAATAGCGGAAACCAACAGTAGTTTGGAAGTCGTCGGTCCATTGCCAGCCAAGCTCGCCATAAGCGGCTTTTTCGGTATCGGTGATGTTATCGATTTGGTAATACTCAAGATCCTCGGGCACCGGATCAATACCGGCGAAATCATCGAATCCGGGTGTGAATTCCTTGGAACTGCTGTCAGAATTGATGCGATTGTAATAGAGACCAGCTATCCAGGTAAGGCGGTCGGTTTCCTTGCTGACTAGGCGTAACTCATGGGTGGTGCTTTCAAAATCCACATCCTCCCGGGTGAAGGCGCGGAACAGGGGATAATCCTCATACCCAAATTCAAAATCCAGCAACAAGTCGGTTTGATCCCGCTGGCCATGCTCGGTGTAACCGGCGCGGCTGGTCACAAATCGCAAGTCGGCAAAATTGACGTCCCAATCCAGTTGCAGGCTGGACACTTTTGTGTTGCGGTCATTGGGCTCCAGATAGCGCAAGGCAGAATCGTAAGGGCCGGTGACAAAATTATCAGGTGTGTAATGGCTGCTTACGGTGCCAGCTGGCGGGTGAAAGCCCGGGTTGACGCCTTGGCGGCCACCCACAAACTGATCCTGAACGTGGTGGAAGGCATAAAGCTGAATCACATCGGAAATATCAAACAGGGCGGAAATGCGAACCGTTTTGGCCAACTCGTTATTCACATCCTGGGCAGGGGAGAACTGGCTCAGGTTGTGCTCGTTCAGTACCAGTGGATAGTCGACAAAGCCTTTTTCGTCCAGATACTGACCGGCAAACCGGACGGCAAATTTCTCGCCCATGGGCACATTGCTGACCAGTGTGGTCTGGTTGCTCAGGCCACTGCTTTCCTTGATTTCGTAAAAGCGGGTGTCAATGGATGTGGTGAACTCGCCCAGTTGAGGCTTGTTGGTGATGTAGCGAATGGTGCCACCAAGCGATCCGGCGCCGTATAGGGTGCCCTGGGGGCCTCGCAAGACTTCAATCCGTTCCACGTCAAAGATCTTCAAGTCGATGTCCACCGGGGTTTCATCCAGATAAATCGCTACGGTGCCACCAGTGGAGCCGCCATCGTTACTATCCAGCGCGTTAACGGTTAGTCCGCGAATATTCAACTGGCTGCCTGTTCGTGGGCCGGTGTCCACCATGTGCAGTCCGGGCACCAGTCTGACCACATCAGTCAGGTCCTGAATGCCCAGGGTCTCCAGTTCATCGCCCGGCAGGGCGGAGATGTTGTAGGGGATATCCTGAATGGTGCTGTTGCGGCGGCTGGCTGTTACCATGACAGTGCCCAAATCCTGTTTCTCTTCCTGTTTTGCAGCGGGGCTCTCATCCGGATTTTTCTGGTCGGTCTCCTGGGCCAGCAAGGCTGGAGACGCCAGTCCCAAAGCGGCAAGAATCGCCAGTTGTAGCGTGTTGGGTTTAAGAAAAGGGGTGATGGACGTTTTTTGCATAGTATTCTCCCGGCCAGTGGCATTTATCGTTATATTAGAAACAACTAATGCTACCTGACCTGCTGCCCCTGTCAAGGCGATATTCCGTTTATTTACCGCAAATTCAGGAGAATATGCGGCTTAAGGCTTTTTTCCAGACCTGTGGCTGAAAACCAAACAGGATATGGTCGCCGATTGTGAGTACGGGAACGGTTTTGAACGGTTTTGGCACCCAGTTTTTGCCACTGTTTCATGGCCTTGGGTGAGCGCTGAATATTGTGCTCCAGAAAGGGTACATGCTGTTGTTGGAGAAATATTTTTGCATGTCGGCAATGAGGGCAGCCATGGCTGGTATAAAGTGTGGTTCGCGGGTGGTTTTTTGTCATGGCTCAAGGGAATGTCAGAAATAAGCGTGCTTAGCTTATGTTTTATTCAAGTCAAAGTGCCAGTGCCAGGGCTCGTATATGAAACCGGCGGTGTTGTTTCGGGGATAGGAGAGGTAAAAACCGAAATCAGCGGCATGTTGCCGCAGCCAGGAAAATGCCCGGGTGTTTTCGAATGTGGTCTCAAGCACTTCGGGCGCGTCAGGTTCGTGCGGACAGTGCAGATCCAGTGCCTGCCCGGTGTGATGCTCGCTGCAACCGGGCATGGCGTTGACTTGCAAGATGTGTTCCAGGCTGTGACCGGCTGCCAGCTTTTTCCGGATCAGACTGGCCTGATAGGCGTAGGAGCGGAATGCAGAGACCACAGCTAGGAACACGCCTTCACCGGCTGCGGCTTTCTGCATGGCCAGCCAGGCCGTCAAGGCGTCCGGGTGTAAATAAAATGGCCGTCCAAAGCAGTCGCGCCCGCCATAACGCAGGCGGCAGGCTTCGGGATGCGTGACGTGTTCAGGCACACACGCAGCTGGTAATTGTTGCTGCTGGCACACGGCGATAACTTGCTGTCTGGACAATGGAAAAAAACCGGCTCGGTTTTGGGAAGTTAAATCTGGTGAAGGGTTTTCTGCTTGATTGATGAGAGCGATGGCTTCCATCATAGCACCAGTCTGAACATAGGCCACCCGGGGTTGAATACACAGTGGGGTTTGGCCTTCGGCGTATCCGGGTTTGCCGTTCAGCTCCAGCACGACCTGGCCGCTGGCTTTTTCTTCGACGATACAGTGATACGAGTAGGCAGGCGCTTGTGCTGCGGGACGGATAATCAGGCGTTCACTCTCGGCTGTTGGCGCAAGACGGGTTTTACTGGCTGCCAGACGGTTCATTTCAGTTCCTGGATGTGTGCTTCCCATTGAGCACCGTTAAAGTCCTGGATTGGCCATTGTCGCCACAGATTTTCGGTCAGGCAGCGGGCATTAATGCTGTAACACTCCGGGTGAGAACGTGGTTGATAAAAGGATTTAACCCCGCAGGTGGCGCAAAACCAGTGTGCGGCACTGTGCGTATTGAAGCGGTACTCCACCAGATTGGCCCGCCCGCGGAGCAGTTGAAAATCCTCATGGGGCACCAGCCAGTGCAAATAGGCCACAGGCGTACAAAGGCTGCAATGACAGCGGATGAGTGTATTATCGGCTTGACGGCGACAACGAAACAGGATCGCCTGGCAATGACAACCGCCGTAAAGCCAGCCCGATAACTGTCTCGAAGGCGAGGTGTTGGTCGTTTTTCCAGGTGAGTGCATGGGGCTATCTTACCACCAGTATCCCAAAGGCAGAATTTTGACCCATATCAATAAAAAGCCTCGTTTTTGTTCAGGGAAAAACCATGAGTGCTGGAGTGTCTTGATATTTGCAGGCGCTGTCCCCATAGGTTTTTGTGAAACCAACTGATACGGAGAAACGACATGGCGCAAGTGTACGGAAAAGTGAATGATATTCAGGACAGCCGGCGAATTAATTGCCTGATTCGGGATGAAATGCTAACAGTTGACAGCCCCGATCAACTCACGGACCTGAAAAAGCGCAGCGATTACTTGTGCACCCTGACTTACTCACCTTTTTGGAAAAAACGTTTTGGCCACCAGCTTGACTCCATGCGCGAGGTGGCTTGCGAGGAAAACCGGGTTACCGTGCAATTGGCCAATTATGTGGCCAGGAAACAAGGGTGGGACAAAATCTATCATCCTTGGGGCGAAGGCAAAATTGATATCGAAAACGAATTAAACAACTTGCCTGAGGAAGTGATTCAGGCAGTCACGGAAAGTACTATCAATCTGAAAGCCGACATTGAGGCGCTTGACCAGATTCGGCATATCTATTGTGATATCCGCAAGGCCATGGTGGTGGCGAATGATGCTGGGGAACTGCTGAAACTGAAGCGGGCATCCGACTTGACTCATGCATTGGTTCATGTGCCCGATTTTGCCTGCCGGTTTGGCGAGGCTTACAAAAAAATTGTGGAAGTGGTGCATGCAGAAGAAGACAGGACTGTGCAACTGGCCAATCTGGTGGCAGAAGTTAATGGCTGGCCGCTGGCTTTTGAATGCTGGGGCGCAGAAGACATGGAAGATGATGAAAGTACAGAGGCTTATCTAAAGCGGCTGGAAGCTGAAGAACAAAAAGCCAGTCAATATATTCCCACAGAAGTAAAATACAAGCAGGGTAAGGTCTTGTGGCTGGTGTACTATAAACCCTCCCGCAAGCGCTGGTACGCGAAACGCATCTATTTCCCCGGTTCGGCCAGGAATATCCAATTGGAAGGCCCTGGAGAGTATAAAAATCGCTTTGGCCGCTCCGTCTGGGGCGTGAAAATCCGGTATGAAGCGCTGGTGGCCGAACGTGTTATTCACCGCCATGGCAAGGTTATTAGCTTGCCTGAAACCTGGGTACACCGAGAGAAAGTGGTACCACTGCCACGGGATGCCGAGCAAGTCAGCTTGCAGGAGGACAGACCGCCACAGGCCATGTCCGTGGCCTGATACATAATGGCGTTTACCGTGATGCGGCAGATTTTGCAATCGTGACCAATCAACCCGGCCCAGGCCGGGTTGATTTTTAATGAGGCATGAATTGACCCGGACTCTGGTTTCGGGAATTTTTCCCATCGAAAAGCAGTCTTAGCAGAAATACAAAGGGCTCTTGACTGAGGCTGGTCTGGCTGGGTAAAAGGCGAGAATCTGTCCGCGGCCAGTCATTTATGCGATAATACGGCTCTTTGAATTTTCCCTATAGGCTTGTGTGGCCCTTGTCATGGCTGCATTGATAACTCCATGATTCCGGAGGAGACATTTATGTTCGATTTTGTGATTTCCACTGCTCACGCCCAGGATGGCGCGGCTCAGGCACAGGGCAACCCCTTGGCCAGTATTTTATTTCTGGTGGTATTTTTTGCCATTATGTGGCTGTTGATTATCCGCCCTCAGCAAAAACGTTTGAAGGAACATCAGGCGCTGGTGGCCGCCTTGAGCAAGGGCGATGAAATTGTTACCACCGGCGGAGTGGTGGGAAAAATCACCAAATTGGACGATAATTTCGTCACCGTGGAGGTGGCCGACGGCGTGCAATTAAACGTGCAGCGCAATGCTGTTGCCAATGTGTTGCCCAAAGGCACCATTAAAAGTCTGAAGTGAGCGCATCGCGCTAGCAACCGATTGATGTTGTCCGGCGCCTGCTTTTGGCACGATGGCGCCGGCCTTGTCTCAGGATACCCCTATGAACCGTTACCCCTTATGGAAAAATCTGCTGATAGTGTTTGTGCTGCTGATAGGCATTTATTACGCCTTGCCCAATTTGTTCGGGCAAAGCCCCGTGGTGCAGGTAAGCCCGGAAAAAAGCGCGCCGGTGGATGCTTCCTTACAAAAAACCATTGAAGAAAAACTGCGTGATAGCGGTATTCCTTTTGAAAATATCAGCATAGAAAAGAATTCCGTTTTGGTTAAATTCAATTCCCTGGATGACCAACTCAAGGCCAAAGACGTGCTGGAAGGACTGAAGGGATACCGGGCGGCATTAAACCTCAAACCCAATGTGCCGGAATGGCTGGCCAAAACCGGGGGCAAGCCCATGAATCTGGGGCTGGATTTGCGCGGTGGCGTACACTTTTTGCTGCAGGTGGATATGGATGCAGCCGAAAAGCAGCTCAAGGAGCAACTGGTCAGTGATATTCGCCAGTTACTCAAGGAAGACAAAATTTCCAACCGGGGCATCAAAGTGGATGGCCGCACCATCAAGGTGCACCTGCGTTCGGCTGGTGATCTGGAAAAGGCCTACGATAAATTGCGCACCCGGTTGACTGATCTGGCCTTTAGCACCGATGACAGCCAGGGAGATTTCTGGCTGATTGGAAAAATCCGCGATCAGGCGCTGGTTAATATGAAAACCAAGGCGCTGGAACAAAACCTGACGACTTTGCGCTCGCGAGTGAATGAACTGGGCGTGGCCGAGCCGCAAATTCAGCAACAAGGCAGTGACCGCATTGTGGTGGAATTACCGGGTATTCAGGATACCGCCAAGGCCAAGCGCTTGCTGGATGCCACCGCGACTTTGGAATACCGCGCTGTGGACATGGAGCACAATGCCTACGAGGCGGAGCGCACCGGCCGGATTCCTGTGGGCTACAAACTGTATCACGACAAACAGGGCAACCCGGTGCTGCTGAAAAAACGGGTAATCGCCTCTGGTAACCAACTGATTAACGCGACGTCCGGTATCGATCAGCAAACAGGCACCCCCATGGTGTCGGTCACGCTCAACAGTGTGGGCGCCAAACGCATGCTGGACTTTACCAAAAAAAATGTGGGCAACAACATGGCGGTGGTTTACAAGGAGCGTATTCCTGTAGGCAAGGATCCAAAAACCGGCAAAACCCGCTACAAGGAATCCGAAGTGGTCATCAGCAATGCCCGCATTAACGGCGTTTTCAGTAGCCGCTTCCAGACCACGGGGCTGGATAGCATGGAAGAAGCCACACAACTGGCGCTGCTGTTGCGGGCAGGCGCCTTGGCCGCGCCGGTGGAAATCGTTGAGGAGCGAACCGTTGGCCCCAGCCTGGGACAGGAAAACATTGAGCAAGGCTTTAAGTCGGTGGTGATTGGTTTTGTCCTGGTGCTGATTTTTATGGCGGTCTATTACAAAGTGTTCGGGCTGGTGGCGGATATTGCGCTGACATTTAACCTGGTCATGATCGTTTCAATCCTTTCCATGTTGGGGGCCACGCTGACCTTGCCGGGTATTGCCGGTATTGTACTTACCGTGGGTATGGCGGTGGACGCCAATGTGCTGATTTTTGAGCGCATCAAGGAAGAATTACGCAATGGCGCATCGGTGCAAACAGCCATTAAAGCCGGTTACGAAAAGGCTTTCTCCACCATTGCCGATGCCAATATCACCACCTTGATAGCAGCCATTGTCTTGTTTGCCTTTGGCACCGGGCCAATCAAGGGGTTTGCTGTGACTCTGGGCATTGGCATTCTGACATCCATGTTTACCGCTATTATGGTCTCCCGGGCATTGATCAACTGGCTTTATGGCCGCAAAAAGCACTTGCGAAGTCTCGCCATTTAGCTCTCTGCCATTTCAGGATAACGCTATGAGTTTTTTCAAAAACACAAATATTGATTTTATGGGAAAGCGCAAGTATGCCTTGGCTTTTTCCCTGACTCTGGTCATACTTTCCCTGGTTTCCCTGGTGACCCGGGGGCTGAATTTTGGTCTTGACTTCACCGGCGGTACGGTGGTTGTGACAGAGTTTTCCCAGCCTGTTGAGCTGGACAAGGTGCGTCAGGCGTTAGACAGCCAGTCTTTCCATGAGGCTTCGGTGCAATATTTCGGATCAACCACGGATATCCAGATTCGCCTGCCTTCATCCGGAGACAAAGATGAGGCACGTATCAGCAACAAGGTATTGCAGGCGTTCACACCGTTGGATAAACAGGTCAAAATCGCCAAGGTGGACTTTATTGGCCCCCAGGTGGGCAAAGAGTTGGTGGAGCAGGGTTCTCTGGCAGTGATTTATACCATTCTCGCCATCTTGATTTACGTTTCCGTTCGTTTCGAATGGCGTTTCGCCGTGGGGGCGGTCGTGGCTTTGGTGCACGACATTACCATTACCATGGGGGTTTTTTCCTGGTTGTATATGGACTTTGACCTGACTATTCTGGCGGCTTTGCTGGCGGTGATCGGCTATTCCCTCAACGATACCATTGTGGTTTTTGACCGTGTGCGGGAAAATTTCCGCCGCCTGCGCAAGAAAACGCCCGAGGAAGTTTTCAACATTTCCATCAATCAAACCCTGTCACGCACCATAATTACGTCGCTGACCACACTAATCGTGCTGTTTGCCTTGTACCTGTTTGGTGGCCCCATGATTAAAGGCTTCGCCTTTGCGCTGATTGTGGGTATCTTTATTGGCACTTACTCCTCAATCTTTGTGGCCAGTACCACAGCGTTGGCATTGGGCGTGAAGCGTGAAGACCTGATTCCGGTGCAGAAGGAAGGCGCCAACCTGGACACCACGCCCTGAACAGGCACAGGACTTTGGGACAAAAAACGCCGCATTCAAGCGGCGTTTTTTGTGGCGAAGACATGAACAAAATCAGGCTGTCGGGCTGGTTTCCAGCTGATGGATGCGCTGATACACTTCTGCGGCCAGATGCAGGTTTCCGGCAATAATGTGACCGCTTTTGAGAAAATCCTGCCCGGCCTTGAAATCCATGCACTGGCCGCCGGCTTCCGTCACCAAAAGGGCGCCTGCGGCCATGTCCCATGGCTCCAGGCCCATTTCCCAGAAACCATCCACACGGCTGGCGGCCACATAAGCCAAGTCCAAAGCCGCCGAACCTGCCCGGCGGATATCACCCGCGTGTTTGAACAGGGTTTTGAACTGTAACATATACTGGTTCAGGTACTGGCGGTTACGAAAAGGGAAACCGGTGGCCAGCAAGGCGCCGTCCAGTTTTTGCTTTTGATTGACACGGATGCGCTGGTCATTCATAAACGCGCCCTTGCCCCGGCTGGCATAAAAGGTTTCATCCCGCACCGGGTCGAAGACCACCCCGTGTTCGATAACGCCATTATGCTGCAGGGCCAAGGAAATCGCATAATGGGGGAAGCCGTGCAAAAAGTTGGTGGTGCCGTCCAGCGGATCGATAATCCAGACATATTCCGAATCGCCATGAAAGCCGGATTCCTCGGCCATAATGGCATGGTCAGGGAAAGCCTGCTTAAGCGTGGCGATAATCACTTCTTCGGCAGCCTTGTCAGCCACCGAGGCAAAATCATTTTCGCGCTTTTGCGTTACCGGCATGCTTTGGGCCTGTTTTTGCAGGCGTAACAGCACATTGCCGGCTTTCCAGGCTGCCTTGACAGCAATATTGACTTCAGGTTGTCGCATAAAATTGTTTCACATTCACAAGAAAGTTATATGATAACCCCTAACCTCCACAGCACCTAAGGCAAATGCTGGAAAAGATTAATTTTGTGCTTGTTGGTACGACCCATCCGGGCAATATCGGGGCTGCGGCCCGGGCCATGAAAACCATGGGCCTGTCACAGTTGTCTCTGGTTCAGCCAACAGCTTTCCCCTGCGCCGAGGCCACCGCCCGTGCCAGTGGCGCAGATGATCTGCTGACGCAGGCACGTGTTGCGCAGACATTGGACGAGGCCATAGCGAAGGATACATTGATCCTGGGCACTAGCGCCCGTGTTCGTAATTTGCCGGTGCCGTTAATGAATGCCCGCGAAGCGGCGGCGCGCATGATGCAGACAGTAAATAGCGGCGGCCGGGTAGCCGTGCTGTTTGGTAAGGAGCGCTATGGGCTGACCAATGAGGAAATGGAACGCTGTCACGGCTTAATCAACCTGCCTACCGTGGAAAACTTTTCTTCGCTCAATCTGGCGGCGGCTGTGCAGGTGCTGGCCTATGAGTGCCGCATGGCCGCCCTGGACGCCGCAAATGAGAATCCACTGGCATCATTCAAGGCAGCCCAGGAACTGGAGCCAGTGCCTCACGAGAAGATGGCGAGCTTTTACCAGCACCTTTTTTCGGTTTTGGCCCGGGCGGGCGTATTTGACAGAATCCCGGACACGACATTGAAACGGCGATTAAAACTCATGTTTAATCGCATGCGGCCGCAAAAACATGAGCTGGACATTTTGCGGGGAATTCTCAGCAACATCGAGAAAAAACTGCCATAAAAATGGCCGCCAGGCTGTTTGTCTGACAGCCGTTCAGTCAAGTCATAAACACCATGAATCGTCTTGGTATCAAGAGGGAAAAAACCGGTTTTCCCTCTTGACAGAAACGCGCATTTGGCGCAAAATGCGCGCTCTTGGTGATGAGGTCTCTCATCCAAAGCATTCCCCGGTAGCTCAGTTGGTAGAGCGGGTGACTGTTAATCACTAGGTCGGCGGTTCAAGCCCGTCCCGGGGAGCCAGATTCCGTAAAAAGCCCGAAGCACGCGCTTCGGGTTTTTTGTGCGTGCGATTCCTCATGGCACCACTTCCGTGCTTTCGAAACTATTGATGATGTCTCTCCCGAAGTCTTTAAGGTTTTTGTCCTTTTTCCTCAATATGTGGCATGGATTCCCGCTTTCGCGGGAATGACGGGAAGTAGGCGGGAATGACAGGGGGCTGCGGGGATGATGGGGAGTAGGCTGATGAGTATGGATTCCCGCTTTCGCGGGGATAATGGGGATCTGCCATTAGTGGTGAATATTTGTTTACTTTTTTCCCAAAACTTCTTGAACCTGTAAATCCCGCTGTGTATCATTTGGTTCATAAGCGACGGCTGCCCTGGCAGCCACCCACACAACCCGATGATTATCAACACTGTATACACCGAATTTTTTACCTCAACCTGTTGGCCACAAGCGGACAAGGACTGGAATGTCAACCCGGCCAGAAACGGATCACAGGCCCAGTGCACGCCGGTGGGAACTGGACCTGGCCAAAGACCCGGATGGCGCTGTTCGCGTCAGTTCCGCCAGTCCACCATCTGGCGGGGCGGTTCCTATGAACCCTTTGTGCCGCCTGTTGACGCCATCGACCGGCCATGTATCTCCGGGGTCACGCGGGAAGCGCCCTGGATCAAGCCGCCGAATTTCGGCCAGGTGAATTAGGTCGCGGCGGGATAACGGGGCTTTAATTGGAGTAAGACGATGAAAAAATATGTGTTTTTGTTGCTTGTCTGGCTGGCACAGGCCCAGGGTCAGACCTGGGAAGGCCCCAATTATATCTATTGCGCCACGGATGATGAGCGCCCCTGGCTTTGCGACGAGGAGGTGTACCGCAACACCAGCCTGGACGACTACTGGACGCCGTGGCCGCAAATCAGTGAAACGGATATTCCCGCCAACGGCTGGTGGTGGAACCCGGATGAACCCGGCGAGGGCGTCTTCTGGGAAATCTCCGAAAGCGAAAACTCCTCCACCGGCTATTTCATCTTCGGGGTGATCTATTCCTACAGCCGCTCGGGAGAGCCCGAGTGGTACACCTTTGGCGGGGAATACCAGTACCCGGCGGACGCCACCCGCTGGCGGGAACGCTCCGATCTGTTCTATGTCCTGTTCGAGGAAGATCAGGCGCCGCCTGATTTCGTCATGGGCGAGTTTCATGGGCGGCTGTACCGGGCCACCAATGGCGCGTGCCTGACCTGCGGGGTGTACCGGCCCAATAACAACAACCCCATCAAGAATATCGACATTACCTGGAACACCCCCTACAAGGCCACCATCCGCACCGGATCGCGGGTGTGGGAGGTGGAGCCCACCAATGTCTTCAACGGGCTGGGGCAACCCCAGGGCGAGTTTCTGACTCAGGGCACCTGGCGGGTGGATATGATCGCCCCGGATTTTCTTTATCGCCACAAGGAAGGCGGCGGCAACGAGGTGGACCCTTACCCGGCGTTGAGGCGGGCGCGTATATCCGGGGTGGTGCGGTTCAAGGAAGTGACAGCCGGGGTGGATTACGATCCTGGCCATCCGTTCTTCAGAGGAATGCGGTTGTATCCGGGCACCCGGTGCTACGCCGGTGGCGGTTTTGATTCGACACTGTTTGATGGAGTGACATCCATTAAAGGAGACTCCCACCTGTATGCAACCACGGGCTATTGGGGCGGGGACTATGTGTTTCTGTT
>Ga0256839_1000268_pt1 | contig 67782 bp, 67 predicted proteins | sample 354166metaG_FD_185968 | JGI IMG/M metagenome (GOLD analysis project Ga0256839, IMG submission 185968) | Hydrothermal vent microbial communities from Mid Atlantic Ridge, Atlantic Ocean - 354-166 | ecosystem: Environmental > Aquatic > Marine > Hydrothermal vents | place: Atlantic Ocean: Mid...
AGCGGTAACCAACCTTGGTGTGTCTTCTACGGCAAACTCGGTTACGGTGACCAATAGCGACGGTACAGACGCTACTATCCCTGTAGCTACCGCTACTGATGCTGGGATATTATCAGCAGCCAATGCGGCCTTGCTTAGCCTGTTGTCAGCAACCACGGCCGTAGACTTGGATGCGCTGGCTACAGATAGCCACAAGGCGGCTACGGCAGCAGGGTCGGCAACCACTAACCCTATCAATGTATCCGCAAACCAAGAACTATCATTTAGTATTTCTCAGCTGTCGCCACTAGGATAAGCCCTCATGCCTCTAGCCCTTGAAGATGAGTTAGCCGTACAAAAACCTGCCGTAGGTTCTGACGTGGAGAAGGTGACTGCGGGTCAGCTGGCAGATTTGACTCTTGAAGAAGGTCAGAACCGTAAGGTTATCCGTAAAACTGACATAATTAACGGCGACAATCGTCAAATCGTTCTACCAAACTCAGGCAGAAAATACTTTGGTTCTGTAATAAGCGAAACGTCTAAAAGTATAGTATTAACTTTCCCTGACGTTACAACTACTGCAAATAAATTTGCTGATGCAATGTTTCAACTGGGCATTGAAATAAGTAATTATAGAACGCCTATTAATAAGACTACTTCAGTTAAGTTGAAAGTAGTAGGCTGGCTTTCAGGTAGTCTTATATTTAGTAGACCTTCTTTCTACAGTTTAGTGCCTCAAACCCAAATGTACGACGATATACAAGTGCGATTTGGTAGAAGAGCATCTACAGGATTGCCTTGTATATCCATAAGCCTAGTAAATAAAGAGGCCAGCGTTAAATGGAACTACCCATCAGGAGGGGTAATATCTGTATCAATAGGAAAAGTTGGTGACGATAAAACTGTATTAGAACATGAAGCATGGAATGATGGATGGAACATAGAAGTAAAAGACGATACAGATATTGTCTTTCAATCAGAACAACCAGCAACCCTAAAGGCACAAGAGGTCAGAACAGATGTTCAAATTGCCTTAATAGCTAGAGCAGGACTAGGGACACTAAACCCTAATCCAACCTTTTTTCTAGGAACTGCAGATTATGAAAATTGGTTAAACTTAAATCCTGATTATGATGTTGTTGAAGATGTAGTGAACGGTACAGCAGGTTCACTTCACTTTAAAATAAAAACTTACCCACCTACATTAAACAGTGATAATTTTTATCCTGTGGATTTAACTAAGGATTATCGAGCAGTCATATCTACAAAGTTAAATATGACTGGTCCTGGTGTTGACCCTATAAAAGAGTATAAGTCTTATGCCTATGTAGGCGTAACTACATACGATAGTGATAAACAAGTTATACGACCTGAGACCCTAACGAAAGAGCCTAATAGTCAGACATATTTAGCTCAGCCATTAAATAACGGTGACACTCAAGTAGTTGTTGAGGATGCTTCTGGATGGTATAGAGATGATGCAGGACATAGACACTCTTTGTTGCTACACCCTAAACAGCCTGATGGCTCTTATCGTTATACAGGAGTTAATGGTCGTAAATACGACAACTTAGGGTACAGTCGTATCAATATGTACTACGCAACAATACTAAACGGTAACATAACGACAGATTATGTCGATAACGGGGATGGGACATGGACTGTTAAACTGAGAAGTCCTTGGACGTTAGGTTCGTTTGCTGTAGGTGATGCTATTCGTAATAGTCTAGGAGGAGGGACATATAACTATTGGATTTCTGCTTTGAGTGTACCTGCAAATCAAGAGGGCTGGTTTGACTATACCTCACCTTGGTTAAATGGTGCTATTCTTGATCAGTATAATCCAGGTGGAAGGTTCAGAAACGGGACAGCTTTCGTAACGCTTATGATGCTCACCAACTACAAAGTATTTTCAAGAGATAAAGGCAGTACAGTGGCTTGGACAGACTTAGGTCATACTACTGATGGGAATGCTGGTACACCGAATATTGAGAGAGAGCAGTGGTACTCTGTAGTTGCATTAGATTGGAGACATAAAGTTTAAAAGGATCAGTAATTATGGCAGTAACAACATTTAGTATAACGGATATTACTCTGAATAGTTTTTTAACAGCTCAATTAGCAGTGGATAAAGGATGGAACATAGAGATGATGGGGGAAGCCTTAGAGGGGACAGGTGAGATGGCAGGTCTACCTCGTGATTGGACTGAGGCAGAAATATTCGCGCATAAACAAGAATTTGTAAAGTGCAAGTTTAAGGAGCACATAGAGGGGTTTGCTTCTGAAACAATTATTAGGTCTATGCAGAGTGAGGCATTAGCTGCCCAAAAGAGAGTAATGGCTGAGCTAGATATAAAACGAGAAGAGCTAGAGAGGGCGCTTGTGGTTGTTAAGGATACAGTCACAGATAACATTAAGAATAGCTTTGACGTACAAACTAAATAAAGGTCCGCCATATGAATGATAGAGTATTACAAGTAAACACCATGACGGAGGCACAAGAAATAACACTTGTTGCGTTCAAGGAAAATGGCGATACCGTACTAAAGATAGGTGCCTCTAATTTAGCTGATCCGGCATCGGATGACGTGGAATTAGTTAAACAGTTAGGGGGGTACGTCCCTGTTAAGCTACTAATAGAACTAATAAAAGGATTGAAATAGCCTGTGCTACTACTCAAGACCAATGCCCAGCTAAAAGGGAAAGACCTCCGCAGTACTACCTATGCAATCAATGGCATAGGAAAGACACGCGAAGGGGTTATGAACGATTTTTGTAGAGTCGTTGGCAACTGCGTAAGAGTAGAAGACACCGTGTTCTATGATGCGGCCAACACCAAGGGAGCACACTTCGACGGAATACAGCCTATTCCAAAATATAATCTGGATAGGCTGGGGAGCAGTGCCAGAATATATAATGCGCAATATGCCCTAGCAGGTATAAAAGGGCTGCATGTTGAGGGTAACTTCTTCGTCTCTAAGAGGGGTGACATGCAAGGGTTGCTGGCTACCGATGGAGTGTTTGAACATATAGAAGTTAACAGCAACTACTTCTTGCTACGCTCCGACCACTACATCACGTTCAATGGATTACTGTCAGGCACATTCAAAGGTAATTACTTAATGACGTCCTTTGGGAGTAGAGACAAATTCAAGGTGGATTGGTCAGATAAAAAAGTCCCCTTACGCTTAGGTAACGCCAGAGTAGGTGGCGCACCTAGAGCACCCGGTAAGAAGAAATATAATAATCTTTGGATACTTAGTTTCAAAGGGAAAGGGTATCAGGAAGTACAGGTAGATAGGACCCACGACTTGTACGACACCCGAGGTGAGAAGGACTACACAACAAATTCTGGAGTTAGTCATGAATACCTCAAAGACTTTGACCTTGAAGGATTCCGAGGAGAGTTAGCTAATCGAGCAATAGCTAACACACTACCGCTGAAGACGAACCCCTTGTGTGTTGAGTACCAAAAAATAGCCAGAGAGTTCGGCACAACAGCATAACGGTATGAGTCATGGAATTGTTATCAGAAGAAGAAGTACGGAAAAGAATTAAGAAGTATTTTAAGGTGGGAGAGCTTGTTGGGAGTAGAACCCATAGGGCTTCTGGTGAGAACGCGTGGTATTACCTTGACTACCGCCTACTGTATACCTTGCTCATTATTCGAGAGAAGCTGGGTAAGCCTATTACAATAAACAAGGGTCGCCAGAAGCAACGCGGTCTGCGCTCTATAGCTCAGCAAATGGTTAAGAACAAAGTCTACAAGAACAAGCTGTATCTCAGTATGCATCTGTTCGGTAAGGCGGTTGATTTCGATGTTAAAGGTATGACGGCCAAGCAAGTGAGGGGTTGGATTCGGGCTAACGAGGAATTATTTCCTTTCAAAATACGATTAGAAGGCGGGGTGTCTTGGTGCCATGTGGATACGAAGTGGATGGATAAAAACCCAAAAATATATACCTTTACGGTATGATGTACGAATGATACTAGCTAGTGCGTTCACTTGTCTCTTCTTAGGGTGTAAGACCCCTGAAACACCTCTACCAGATAGGCTAGTAGGGCAGTGGGTGGGATCGTACCAAGGATGCAAAGAGCGGTTGCAGTTTAACCAGAACCATACCTGGGTCTCAGTATCTAAGAATGAACATCAGACAGGTACTTGGCGACTAAAAGGCATAGTACTCACTTTTCGAATCAGTAAAGATGACGGAGGAGAGTCCTGTTTCGGGGAACGGATTGACGAAGCAGGTAAGGAAGTTAAGATCGAGGTGGATGAGCAGGATGATGTACTTATCTTTAGTAATAAATATACATTAACTAGAGCCAGAAAGAAGGTTCATCTATGATTAAATTTATACTAACGGTAGTCATCGCAGTAATACTATCCGCGTTTATCTATTCGTGGTTAGACGATAGCGCGGAGATTTTAACCGGAGCGAAGAATGCCACCACGCAGGCGCAGAAACTAAACCAAGAGGCAACTAAAAATGAAACCGAAGTTATTATTGTTAAGCCTCTGCCTGAGTTCCCTGTGGTTGACGGGGTGCAGCAGTCAGAGGCAGAACGAGATCAACCGGTATCAAAACAAGGCGATAACCTTGAACCAGACTACAATCTCGAAGATGAACCGCACTATGAAGACTATTATCCTGAATCAGAAGGAGTTATACGAGAATCAGAAGCGTCTTGGCAAGGTGGCACACAACCATGCCCGGTAATTATGCCTGCTGAATGTGGGTTATTTCTTTGTGAATGTGATACATTATTAGGGGTCTGGGGAATAGTAGGTGAAGAGTAGTGATAACTGGCAGCTTACAGATCGCGCGGCAACTCTTATTAGATTGGTTGGGGCCAGCCTTGCTCTTGTGGCTGCTTCTTATGCCGTCAAACCCATCATTTACAACTTTCTCGGCCTGTCCCGCGTGTCCGAAATCCGCAATGCCAACTTCCGTTATTCCCTTAGTTCCGGCAAGGGTGAATACACCGTGGAGGTCAGGAAGTTTAGACCAGAATGTCCTATCATTTCGCTACACCTTGGGGCGAATATTGAAGGAAGACCTTATCACGTCAAGCTATTCACAGAACCCTACCAGCTCAGTGGAGCAGAGGGATGGATCTATCTTCGCTTCGATGCAACTCTTGTTGGAGTCTCAGAGGTCAGTACAGGAAGACTATACGGAGTAGAAAACTACAAATGCCCTGAAGGTAAGGTGGTCATACAGTTACCCTTAACATCTACTGTGGAGGTAGTGAAGTGATAGAAATAATATTAAAAGCCCCTTGGTGGGCACAAGTGGCTACCGGTATATGGCTGTGGTCTGCGCTAATTTGGGTATTCATCTTAGCTAAGGCTTACCGTAGAATGTACATAGTAACAGAGCTAATCTTAGCTACCTTCGCGCAGTGGTTGATAGTGATTTCCATCCTAGAGCATAGAGGCTTTGCGCATGGGTGGATTACCCACATGGTGGATGAGCGGTTCATTATAGGGGTTGGTATATTAGGGTTAGCTAACCTGTTTATGTATCGTCGGTACCTCAGATAACGGTATGGAAGCTAAGCAGTTGAATATGGAGGAGGTGCAGAACCTTATCGAGGATGCCGTAGAGCGGGCGGTAGCCAGAACGCTCAAAGAAAATAAGGCAGTATCTCCCCCAGAGAAAAAAGGCAAATGGATTTATGGTATAGCCTACGCTTTCCTAGGCTTTCTAATAGTTGACTGGGTGTTCTTTAACCATTTCACACTAGACGGGTGGACACTTATACCTTCAATAGACCCCGACTATAAATCTATGATTAACGTAATGATGTATTCAGTCATGGGTTCCTTGCTAACCTTAGCTGGAGTCATCATAAATAACAAAGATAAGAATGAACGGCTTCCAAAGATGTTGGAAGCCGGGTCACCAACCCCGTTAAAAGGACAGGAATATGACTAATAAAGTGGAAGTAGATTGGGGTTTGTTGGAGTGGCATCCTATAGTAAGAGTAGGTATAGAATCAGGCTATTGTGGTAATGGTTGTGGCAATGCTTGGTGGAACAATCTACTGGCTAGATTCTTCATGTGGAGGCATGACGTAGACTTCAGACCTGCGTGCCTACTTCATGATGCAGGTATAGATCTACTTGATAAGTCAGAAGATAATAGAGTAGAGAACGACGAAATGTTTCACCGTAACTGCATGGCTTTGGTATGGGATGGCGGGTTCAATGAAGACAAGCTGGCATTAGCGGAGAGGTTCTTCTCCATCGTAGCGTTCAATAGTTACAACAATTATTGGAAACATACTAATGAATGACCTAAACAGAACGGTAACTAAGACAGTGATTAAAGCGGTGGCGCTTGGCATTATCCTGTGGACCGTGGTATTGGTAGCAATTTGGGGGATTTCTAGCCTTGCGAGTGGCTAATCAAAAGTTGCAAGTACGCCTATTGTTCGTGTATATTCCTTACCTACTGTAATCAAGGGGCGTAACATGCAATATAAACAAGTGATAAGCAAGGTGGCTGACACCACCGGTCTAACTCAAAAAGAGGTTAAACTAGTGGTAACAGCTTTAGTAGGTGTAACTACTGAGGAACTCGCAAAAGGTGGCACAGTGTGGCTACCCCAGCTAGGTACGTTGAAGGTGCGTGAAAATCGTCGCACCTCCTTCGTACTAAAAGGTAAAAGTTATCCAGTTAAGCATAAGAGAATAGCGGCCTTCAGCCCAGCGGCCACTCTTTTAGAAGCCTTAGTCTAATACCCGTTCATCACCATGACGAACCGAACATCCTCTCTAGTAACTAGAACGGCAGACCCTGTGTCACCTGATGGTATACGTCTATCCCAGCATGTAGAAATGCTGATAAGAAGTGTAGACTATGTATCGGAAGCTGATCGGGAGAAGCTGTTAAAGGTGCTGGGCGCTGAGACTTTACAGGATGGTGTTAATTATGAGATGGCCGAGGACCAGCTAGAGCACATCTCAGTATCTGAAGAGGTCCAGGCCACTGCCACTCTATTGAAATTCCTTCGTAAGAATATCAATAGGCAGACAGATACCGTGGATATAGACACCATCAAAGCCATCCAATCCATTAACACCGCACTGAATACTGTAGGTAAGATGTTGCCGCTATTGAATAGTGCCAGCAGGGTTATCCGTCTTGAGAACGCACTCATACAGTTCGGCAAGTCGCTACCAGAGGAGCAACGTGGGGAGTACATGGACAATATGAGAAGTGCCTTAACAGATAACATCGAGAGCTAGAGTGGCTATTGACCACGGGCAATTTTCTGAGGAGGTACTGTCTCGGGTATCTGAGGGGATAGCCGAATCAGACAGTAACTTGCTCCGCAACAGTGAGTGGATGACTAAGTTCCTATCGCACCCACGAATACCCGACGTGCCTTGGTCCTTTGATGGGTATGAGTATCAAAAGGACATTGTAGATTCTACATCGCTTAAGCGTTCCGTAATTAAGTGTTCGCAGGTAGGTCTGTCTGAGATAGCCGTAGCGGTGATACTTACCATCCTATCAAGAGAGTCTCGTGTCAGGGCAATCTACACCTTGCCAACTAAAAAACTCGCTGAATTGTTCATGGCAGACCGGGTCAACTCAGCCATAGAGAATAGCTCTTACGTCTCAGGTATGATGGTACCTGAGGTGAATAACCTGACTGTGAAGAAATTCTCCAACGGTTCCTACCTGTACGCAGATGGTACTGAGGGGTCCAGATCAGGTATCTCCATCCCTGCGCCTTACCTGTTTAAGGATGAGGTAGACTTCTCGAATCTTAAAATGCTCGATCGACTTTCCTCCCGACAAGCTTCTTGGCCAGATGATGAGACCATCGACATGCAGTTCTCCACCCCCACGCTTCCTGGATACGGTATATCGGAGTCTTACGGTAAATCATCTAAAGGTATTTACGCCTGTAAATGCCCTGCCTGTAACACCATCAGCCCTCTGGATTTCTTCACGGATGTAGTAGTGCCCGGTTACGATAGACCTTTGATCGAATGGACGGCTTCTGACTTGCTGAATGCTAAATACAAGGTTGACAAAGCGTACTTGAAGTGCCCTAGTTGTGGCAGGCCTATTCTTCCTCAGGCCCTTGCAGACCCTTCACATAGAGAATGGGTGCATGAATTTGACAGTCTACGGGAGAAGCATGAAGGCTTTAGGGTACAGCCTTTTGATGTCTACTCAACAAACCCCCCGTCCAGAACCTTGAAGCAAGTAGAGGACTATGACGATAAACAGGAATGGGTCAACTTCCGAGTGGGTGCGCCCTATGTGGATGCCACCTCCAGAATAACACCGCCATTCGTAGTATCTAGTACGCCTACCGCCAGTGGCGGTAAGTACTTCTTAGGGTCTGACGTAGGTAAGACTTCATGGATTGTGGTGGGGTATGTAGAAGGTACTAAAGTAACGGTAGTACATAAAGAACAGCTACGGAATGAGCTTGACCCTGCCACTAAGCGGTCATCTGTAGCCGAAAGAATTGCGGTACTAAAAAACCGGTACAACATAATACGTATAGTGGTGGATGGAATGCCAGACCTGACGTTAGCCGCTACCATCGTGGATATGTTTCCCGATGGCTACATAGCTAGGTACGTTCAAAACGCCCCAGAGCCTGGTGAGTTTGTAAAATTCAAAGACTCTGGAGAAGTGGTCATTATGAGGACTGAGGCGTTTAATCTCCTTGCGGCAAAGTCTGGCATGAGTCATATAGCACAAGTGAACTGCCCTGAGACCCGTCTATTCAACTTACACGTAACCAACATGGCCAAAGTCTTTGATAGAGGTAAATCCGTGTGGAAAAATATAGGGGATGACCACTACGCTCATGCCCTACTTTACATGCTAATAGCGTCCAATACCCTATCAGTAAGGCGACGTAGAGAGGCGGATAGCCCTGATAAATTTTTTACAGGAGACATTACTTCCGTTAAACTAAAGCAAAATAACGACAAGCCTTTCAACCCTCTACCGAAATTATACTAATGCCCTCACCTCTTTTTAAGGACACTACTAAATCCAGCAGGAAGAAGAAATCCCCTAATAAGCAGGTTACCGATACCCGACAGCACAGAAAACCGTTCGGCTGGTTACGGTCTGGAGGATCGGTAACCAGGAATGCACACGGGGTAGACATCCTAAATATATTGGGGTCTTGTCGGTCTGAGACAGAGGTTCTACGGATATTGAACCGACATAGTCCGGTATTCTCCACCGCAGTATTCAACTTGGTGGAGATAGCGCTGGAGGATTTGAAGGTTAAGTGTACGCACGTAGACGGCACGCACGATGCTGGGTCTACTACGTTATGTCGTCAGTTGTTACACAGATTAGACGAGCCAGCAGAAGCCCTCCAAGGGTTTAACATGCGTAAGTCTACTAAAAGCCTCACCGCTACGATGCTTCAAGAGGTGATACTTTCTGGCGGGGTGTTCAGCGAGGTCGTACTTAAAAACAAGGGACTGGACCGCGTGGTAGTAGTCCCCTTGGAAACTATAGATTTCAGAGAAGAGAAAAACGGGGTGGTGCCCTTCCAGTATGGTACGGCACTTAATTACCCTACCATGCTTTATGCGTCGCTACATCAGCAGGCTACCACCCATAAAGCCTCCTCAATGATGTCCCCAGCAGTAGGTACTATCCTGTCGTTCACCGAGTTCGTAACCTCCATGGAGAAGGCGCTGGATAAGGCAGGACACGCAAGGTTAACGGTCACGCTTAACAAAGAATTATACGTGACAAACGCCCCTGATAACTGTAAAGACGACTCTAAGAAAATGTTAGAGTGGTTGGAGCTTAATCGCGCGGCCATAGCTAATACCGTATCTGAGACCAGCCCAGAAGACGTGTTGGTAATGTTCGATGATCAGGCGGTGGACATCGTTCAAGGTGAGAACGTAAAGGCGGACTACTCAGAATTACTTAACACTATGGCAGGCATACTTGCCCTATCCCTTAAATCGCACCCCTCGATATTAGGTCTACGGTTGGAAGGCTCTCAATCCCTATCTAACATAGAGGCGCTAACTTACCTACATCTAGCCAAAGGGGTTCAGCGCCCCGTAGCAGAAGTGTGGAGTCGTATACTGACGTTATACCTTAGACTCATGGGTATTGTAAGTATTGTAGAGGTTGAGTTTGAGCCTATAAACCTTAGACCTGAGACAGAATTAGAAACACACCTACTCACTAGGCAGACACGATACATGCAGTTGCTGTCCTTGGGTATGATGACGGATGCAGAATTCAGATATAAGATGGGGTTGCCTGAGCCTGGTCCTGAGTATGTGAACCTCTCTGGGACGCGATTTATGTCAGTGACCTCAGACGTACAATCAACAGGCGGGGCTAGTAACCCTCAAAACGGGGGAGCAGAACAAACGCTTAACCCTGACTCTAAACGGAATAAAGTTAAAAAGGACTAGGTATGTTTGCAAATGAACTAATGATGACAGGGGCCCCGGAACAAGCGGCGAAGATGCTTGAGCAGATGCAGACGTTAATGAATAACGCTGAGCACTACCCAGAGGCTCAAGCATCTAAAGACGTTGACGAGTTGTTAGGTTATGCAGAAACCTCGGCGATCACCAGGATCACCCCTGAGTTTTCTCTCCTGACTATTTCAGGTATGTTAATACCTCAGTACTCATGGATGGAAGAATACCTTGACATAATATCTTACGACACCATTCGTGCGGCGGTAGATATATTGATGAAGGACGAAGAGGTCACCAAAGTTATTACGGTGGTGAACTCTCCAGGTGGGTACGCGAGAGGATGTGGGACAACTCACGATATTCTTTATGGACTAGCAGAAGCTAAAGAAATGTCAGCCTGTTTTACTGAGACTACGCTGGCATCGGCAGGGTATTGGTTAGGGTGCGCCATGCCTATGGTGGTAGGGTCTAAGTACGCGTTGGTGGGTTCGATAGGGTCGTACACTATCATAAGCTCACAGTACCGTAGGGCTGAAGAGGATGGCGTGGACTTCTTTGTAGCGCGATCAGGGGATAAGAAAGGGATACCCAGCGGGGTAGAACCCTTAACCGATCTTGATAAGGAAGCCGTAACTGCACTGAATGACGCGCAGGCCGATTTATTTCTTGAGTCGGTAAGCGACTCTCGATCAGGTAAATTGACCTCAGATGAATGGATAGCTGGGGAAACTTTCCCAGCGTCTAAAGGACTGGAATTAGGGCTACTAGACAGCGTATCGTCCCTTCCAGAGTTAATAAACGTATTCAAAAACATTGAATTCAGACGTACATAGATATACACTTTCAACTACTTTAAAAAGGTAAGAACCATGAGCAATCGTACAAAAATAGCTGCAAGGCTGGCAGAAGCGTTAGCTAAGAGTCGAGAGACTAAGGCTTCTGGGAACATTTCTGCTGAAGACGAGGCTATAGATAAAGCTAAAGTGGATGCTGAGGCTAAAGCTAAAGCTAAAGTGGATGCTGAGGCTAAAGCCAAGGGTGACGCAGGAACAGCTGGTGACGCAGGAACAGCGGGTGACGCAGGAACAGCTGGTGAAGATGTCATGACCCAAGCGCTGTCTCGTATCGAGACCCAAGCGCTGTCTCGTATCGAGACCTTGGCTGGACAAGTGACTGCCGCTAACACCACAATCGCGGAGTTAAAAGCGGAGAAAGCAGAAGCAGAAGCAGCTGCTACTCAGACTGCCTTAGCATTAACCGATGCTGAAGCGGGTGCGGAAAGTCTGAAAGACATGGCATGTGCCTTACTTGCCACCTTCGATGTACGTCTAGGCATGACTATGAAAGACCGCTCACAGATGAGCGCAGGAGAACTTGTTGAAGCCTTCAGCATAAGCGAAGCAGAATTCGATAAGAAGTTCCCTAGCTCTCAGGTTAGCGATACCCAAACATCAGACGATTCAACGGATACAGGAGCTAGTCACAGTCAAGCTACTGGATTCCCTATTAGTAGAAAGAACGCATCAAGGAGAACATAGTATGGCTGGTTTTGATACAGCAGGAATGCGAGTAGGTAAGCGTAAGCTACCAGTTCAGCTTCCTCAAGAAGCAGTACAGGACTTCATGGCTGTTGGTTCAGCAGTGAAATCAACTTCTGATCGAGGCAAGCCATTAAAGTTTGCCGCAGGGTCGGACATGGAAATCTGTGCAGACGGCGATGAGATTATAGGTTTCATCGAAGGCGTAGAATTACCCAATGATTCAGGTAGAATCCCTATCGGCTGCCGAGACCGTGGAACGGTATTCGCTCTTGATGAGGCTGGTAGTTTAACAGTAGGTGATTTAGTGGTCTCTGGTACACAAACCCCAGCTGGTCAGCATCCTTTAGGGGCTGGGTCGAACAGCCTAGGCGGAGTAGATTCTGCGGGTCGCGTTAAGATAGGTACACCAACTACTCATATGTGGGTGGTATGGGAAGTTTATGGGGCTGGTGCAGACCGCCCAGTTCTACTACGGAGAGCATAAGTTTATGTCGTTAGAAATACAATACATCAAATCCAATGGCGACCAAGCCACGGGTGAGATCACGCTTGCGCAGGTTGCACAATGTAAAGCCACTGGCACTACACTGTCTGCCCGTTTAAACAGTGAGTTCTCTGACCATGACCCGGAGCGCGGGACCGTAGTAGAGCAAGCTATGAACTCTTTAGGGGTTTACCTAGAGGACGATCCGTCTATTGGCGTTAGAGCGTCATCTATGGCTAGTGCCTTAGGTGAGTCGCAGATGGCATCTGGCACAGCGGCAGGAGCACCTATCGTTTCTGCTACGCCTAGCACCGATAATGATGCTGATGGCACTATCCGTCGCCTATTATTCGGTGAGACTATTTTAGGTCTTGTTGAAGACAGCTTACAAGGCAATAACGAAGAGCGCACTGAAGCCGCGTTCCGTCGTATGATTGCCACCAGCTATAGCATCCCCGGCGGCGTGTTCGTACAGCCTAAGATTAACTCATCAGCAGCACTTGATGATGAATACGAATCTTCCCCAGTAGAGAACACGTTACCTCCTCAAATGGTGGGTATCTCACTCTCTGCTAATACGCAATCTATTCCGGCTTATACTATCGGCTTAGAGATTACGGACAAAGCACGTCAACAAGTCACACTACCTATGGTAGCTATGATTATTGCACAACACTCTCGTATCTTGCGTAACCGAGGCATCTGGCGTGACATCAGCCGAATCTTCACAGGTAACCCTACGGTACCTTCTGAAGGCGCATTAACAGGGGTAACTGCTACATCTCTTGACGCGTCAATCGGTGGTACGGTTAACACCTTGACCGAGAAGGCTTGGTTTACATTCCTTAATGACCCTAACGACCCGTACACACGCGACGTTGCGGTAATGGATTCAGCAGCTTACCTAGCGGTCGTTAATCGTTCTGGTAGAACTGAAATCCCAGCAGGTGGGTACGCAGTACACGGTATGACCGTAGACTCTAACCCTACCTTGCTTAACTGGATTAACGTAGGTGTTCCTGACGTTATCGTGGTACCTACAGGCGTACTACCTGCTGGTACCATCTTAACTTTCGACAGCTCAAAAGCAATCGCTGAAGTTAGCGACGCTACTGCACAGTATCAAGCAGAAGAGTCTAACGCTATGCGCAGAAACACCGCATTCCGTTGGGACTGGTCTCGCTTGTTATATCGCATGATGGGTGACGCACCGTTTAAAGTTCTTACGCTCGTATAACCTAGTGCTGGTTTAGTAAGTAAAAGAGAAGCGTAATGCTTCTCTTTTTTTATGGGCTGAAAATGTGCTAGTATGCTATGACGAATTAACCATTCGGATAAATATCATTATAAATTTTGGAGAAAAATATGGACAAGGGAAAAACAGGTGCAACTAAAGACACTAAGGACAAAGTAACTACCGACACTAAGGACAAAGTAACTACCGACACTAAGGTTGACACTAAGGCTGATACAGCTGACCGCTTTGACATGGGTTCAACGCCTGCCGCTGTACCTTTAGAAGGTGAAGCCGAAGCAGGGGTGTATGTATCACAGTACCCTATCCCACACCCTACTGACCCTACTAAGGTTTATCCAGGTGGTGGCATATCTTTCACTATCGACAAGGCTGCGATGGAAGACCCATGGGTAGTGATGCAGATAGAGGCTGGCGTGTTCATGGCACGTTAATTGTTATGCTTAATATCATCCCCGGATACTTAATAGGAGAACAGCTCAGAGCAAATACTCTGGTACCTGTGATCCATTGCGACGACACCCTTAAACTTATGGGCGTGTCGAGTCTGGGGGTGTCTCAAACATTAACGTGTGCAGGGCTTCCTGACATTGACACTATTATAGCAGATCACCCGAATGCGATAGAGGTACTTACCTCTTGGGCTTTCTACTGGTCTTTGGATACAGTATTGTCGCTACAGGATACTAGCCTCACAGAAATAAATGACGGGCATGTGGTCACTAAGTTCAGCCCGAAGAATAAACAAGACCTTCCCTTGATGGTAAAGGGACAAATGAAAAAAGCTATGGCAGGCCTAAGTAATGCTCTGGGGGTAGTCCAAGAGCCACTAACTATAGGGATTGCGGTAGGTAAAAGCAGTAAGGTACGCTGGGCACACCACGTCTGCGTAGAGAATGCGCTATAAATGTATGCTCACCATCTTGCCCATTCAGTACGCTTTCACGCCAAGACACCTATACAGGTATGGGATGGCGAACAATTCGTAAAACACTCTACCCTTGTTAATCTAAAGGCTGGGGCGCATAGCGCGGATGCTAAGGCTACCAATACTATGGGGGCATTAGGCAATGACCCTCTGAGTGGCGTCAATACCTTTAAAGACCCCGCAGGTCAGGTATATAATATCCTAGAGGATCAGGCCAACACTTACGAAGGCACTACCTACGGTACCACGTACTATATACGAAGAGCACCTTTTCTTGCTGAGATAATCAGCAACCCGGTGAAGGATGTTAAGTCTGGGTCTGGATTCGCTTATAAGACTACCGAAGGGGCTAAGTACAAAGACTGGGCATTGCTTGAGCATGACCGGTATTTTAACGCCCCAGCCCCTGTAGTCCGTCAAGGGGTTAATCAAATTTTCCTAGGCTACCTGCCGAGTAAACTAAAACCAGCGAAAGGGTTTGTCGTACATCTTGACAATGGATTTAGTTACGAAGTTGTTACCGCAGAACAGTCCACATCAAGAAGTACTAAGTGCTTCATGATGCTTTTGGAGGCTAATCATGAGCGTGCTTAACGACATAGCTGCTGTTAAATCAACGGTGGACAAGTGGGGGCTGTCTATCGCTCAGACAGCCCTAAACTCACAAGTGGCGCTAGACCTTGATGACCGCGCCTTGGTGCAGAGCGTGCTAATGGAAGGTTCTGAGGATGCGCTTGCGTGGAAACTGATGGATTTTTCATCTACCGAGCGACAAGGTATAAGCAATTTTGCTATCGCCATGGGCAGTGCAGTACAGCATGACGCAAACAACATAAAAGCCCTGACCATAGCCGGAGAGGTTAATAGTTTTTTCTGTGCAGGTAAAACCTTGCCCGTATTTAATTACTTGGCGGATGACACCACTAAGCAAGATCCTCCAGTGCCTGTGGAGTACCCTGAAGTAGGGCGGTTCGCTATACGCAACGTGGATATGAACCCGCAAGTATCTGACAGCCTAACCGGGTATCGCCTCGTGGTAGTAGAGGGCTTCCTTTACTTCCACCCATCATACTATGGCTAGGCTAAAACTATCCAGCGTAGCCTTGAACCAACTACGAAAGCAAGTGGTTGAAAAGGGTGGTGCCAGGTCTTCCCGCGTGGTGAAGAACGCACTCCATGTCCGAGGAAAGAAGATGGAGCGAAGGATAGAAAAAGCCTACGCCAGCGCCCTCAATGACATGGTATCCACGCTTGCCACTAAGACCCGCTTACCTAGTAGCCCAAGCGTATCAGGACCTAAAAGCGTCTCCGTGAAACCTTACGGGAGTGCCACACGAGTTTCTGCACTGACCCCTTATTATGCCAAACTATCCTCAAGAACCTTGGAGATACATAAAAAGCGAGGGCATGGTACCAAAGTGTTCTGGCATGAATCAGGGTGGTACGCTAAACGTATGGCAGATAGGGTGGGAAGGGCATCGAAAGATTGGTCTATGAGGCAGGTACAATTTTCAGGTAGGTTAGGGCTACACGGAAAGATGAAGATGCGCGCAAAAATACAAGCACCTTCCTTCTATTCCAGCACCTTAAATAAAATTATTATGGAACCTTTTTTCAATCCAAATATGGGAGATATTGACGTCCCTTCTACCTCTTTAAGCGTAGCTAATAACGTAGTAGGAAGGACAGCCTTTCTTGAAAGCAGGCGACCGTTGCTATCTATTATCATGAGAAAGCATGGCAGGGAGGCTTGGAAATACTTGAAAGCTGACGTGCTTTGACTTAAACTCAGGGCACAAAATGGTTCGTCACCGTGACGAACCACACCTTATTCGTAGTATCTTATTTATAAAGTTCAGGAGTTAGACATGGCGGGTTGTAGTTCAAAAATCGGAGCACCAAAAACGAACAAATATGTGTTCGGCTCGGCTGAAGTCCGCGTAGGCGTTCTAAGCAAAGTAAACAGGCTAAAGCACGAAGACTCTCTTGGTGTGTTATCGGATGTTACGCTATCCTTCACTAAGGAGTTCACAGAACTTCGTGGTGGACCAGGAAATGCTGTACTAGGTCGAGGACTTACAGGTACTGATTCTAAAATTACCGCCACGCTTTCTGAACATACGCACCGTAACTTAATGCTCATGGTAGGAAATGGTCTTACCACTGCTACCAAAGAACATGCAACTACCGTTAATGCTTCAGCGGCGGTTGGCGATACAAGTATCACCATCGCGGCAGACGGTACAGGTCTTAACGCAATAGCGCAAGGCGACATCCTAAGTGTGTATAATCAAAGTAGACCTGAAGACGTTCAGATACTCCGTGTAGATTCTATTGCTGGAACTGCTGTGACGTTAGATGCCGGTACTCCATTACTCTTCGCGGTGGAGCCTTTGGACATTATTACCTTGGTAAATCCTGTTGGCGGTGGCGCTAACTGTGGAGAGCAATATCTCACGATACAAGTTGTTGCTGAGTCTAGCAACGGCGGAGCACCTACTGTTATCCAAGGCTGGTACGGGTCGGTTACTTCTGGTCTTGATTATTCACAGAACAATCAGGGCTTCTCTGAAGCTACTGTGGAGTTCAGTCTCTACCCTGTGCCTTCTAACTTAACTAAGACTGGCGCAATTATGGAACACGCCGCTGAGTTAATCGCGGGCGCACCTACATTCCAGATGTATTCTGATGTGTAAGCACCATGAGTAAAAAAGATTCAAATCTTTTTTACTCATTACAGAACCAAACAAAAATAGCCTTGGCGAAAGTTGAGGCTATTTTTATGGCTATGGATACCTCCCCAGACACCTCTATGGAAGAGGTGCTTCTTTCGGTGGGTGTAGATGAAAGCGACCTAGAACAAACAGCTCTGGCGATTACCGACTGGTTCAACCCTGAAAATTCAGAAGACGTAAAGAGTAAATCAGCAAAGAATTCTGTAAAAATAGGAACAGCGTTTCACGACACCCTCTCGAAAGCGGGGTTCACCGATGTCTGCCTTTTAGTGGCTGACTACGACATAGCCCATGCCTTGCATCTTTATCATGAGGAAGATTTCAGGCTTGTGCTATACAGTTTCAAGTTAAAAACTAAGATGATAATGGCTGAGGCCACCACTACTTACGAGGCTATGGCCGCCGTATTTGGTGGCGGAGAAGGCGCATCCTCAGGGGAAGAGACTGTCATAGATATGTCTGAAGGTCTAAAAGGCGGTATGATCACCGGCTAGTTTTGTACGTCAACCCCCTCAATGCAACATTCCCAAAAACTTCACCACCTGCTAGAATGCTGGGACATTTTACTGCATATTAAAGAGAGACATCCTCGTGGATAATAGCATTCAGATAGAAGTTCTAGCCTTACTTGATCCTAAATCTGGTGGTGTGATAAACGAGGGAAAGTTCGCCAAAGAACTCACTAAAGACCTCAAGAAACTCATAGCGGATACCGAGAAGACACTTAAACAGCTTTCGGTAAACCCCACTCTAGCCGTACACCCTAAGTACGCAGGTATGCGTGACAAGTCCAAGTTCTTGGCGGCCATTAAAGCAGATGCAGGCAAGTTACAGAAGGAAGCCAAGGCAGTCTTCGAGAAGATGCCTATCCACGCTAAAATGGCGGTTGCTCTTGATATAGACGGGGCTACCAGAGAGTTCTCTAGACAGCTAGATACCTTGCAAAGAAGCTTGGTTGCCGTGGCGAATAGTCGTGGTGGGCGGATAAGTAAAGAAGTATCCAAGGCGCTCAACCTAAACCCGAAGGCGTTAGTTAATCTTGGTACCTTAACTAAAGGACAGAACGCTACCGTGTCGAGACGTGTCCAGCAGTCGTCCACTGCCACGTCAAAAATAGCGGAGGTTGGTAATAGCGCCGCATTAGGTAAGCAGGTACTGAAGTCTGTCTCAGGAAATATCGACAGGGTGGCTGAGAAACATCTTGCCGCAGTGAACACCTTCCTTAAAAGTGAGCAGAAGAAACTAACAAAACTCCTCGCCACCTCTAAGACCACCAGTGACAAGGTAATAAGCAACAGAGAGGCGCGCCTTGATGCTATCAATGACAGCCTACAGCAAAACAATAAACGCTATAGTACTTACGTTCGTAACCTTGAGGCTGCTGAGGCTCACAGAGCGCGTATACGACGCACTGCTGATCGAATCAACCAACAAGGTGCTGGGTCATCTTTACGTCCAGACAACCTTCGACTAGGTAAGGATAAGTTAGACGCGGAATTAATCCGGGAGCGAGCCGAGTACCGAAAAGAAAGACAGACATTATCCAGCAGGGAACGAAGTGACCGACTTGCTTATCAAAAGAGTATTTCCAATGCCAGCAGGGAGATACAGAAGAGTCTCCGATCAGCACAGAACCACCAAGATCTGCTAAGAAAAAGAGAAGGAATAAATAAAGTAATAGGATCTACTAACCCTATTAAGCAACTCACCTCGTACACCAGAGGGCAGGCTAGAACCATTAACCAGATGTATAAATTGGTTAATGATAGTGATGTTATACGAAAAGGTAAGGTGGTAACGGTAGATAGCTCACACGCTACCAGAAGCCGTAAGGCGCTACTCACAGCGTTCAATGATGGGCAGGCAGAAAGTCTGTTCGAGAACCGCAAGCAGACCCGTGTATTTAAAGACTTGCACAAAGCCGTCAGCAGGACGGACAATAAGCGTGGTAAAGAAAAAGAGGATGCCGTCCTTAGAACCATAGCGGATACCCAAAAGAAGTTAGATACCTTCTTGGCCAACCCCAACAAGTTGGATGAAGATGGCAGAAGGGCGTTACTAAAAGATACCAGAGACGCCGCTAGAGCGGCGAAACGTCTGCGCCAGACCTCCTCAATAGGTAGTGAGGCTAACGCGTCATATCGTAGACAGGAGCAGTTACTTGATAAAGGGGTGAGACAGCTCACTAAATCCATAGATAACAACTTGTCTAACGACGTTAAGCAAAGGGTAGCAGATCGAATCTCGAAAGGACTTACGGGCAGTAAAGGCCACGTAACCGTACCGGATAACGTAACCCCTGCACAGGCTTCGTTTATAAAAGACCTATCCAACTCCTTCAAGGATACCTCCCTCGTGGAGTCGGTTGGAAAGAAATTCGAGGACATGACTCGGGACGATTTCCGTCGGCTAAACAAGTGGAAGGATGATGTAACCAAGGCACAAAGGTTAGGTCTTATTAACGAAGCCACCGCTAGGACCGCTCACGAGCGCCTGACCTTAGCAGGGGCTAGACCAACAATAGGTGGCACTGGCAACCTTGCCTACTCGCGTCAGTTCCAGTCAGATTACACCGCTGGAAAATTATCGGGGGCTAACACCGCTTCAGGGCTGGTTCAGAGTAAGGAACTGTTAGGGGCGCTTAACAAAGAGATAAACGCGACCACCAAGGCTCAAAGAGAAGCCCGAGTAATACAGGGTCAGCTTTCTGATCGTCTGCGTACTGATAATTCCCTCGATGACGCTCAACGTAAGCAATTACGGGATACCATAGGGGTATTAGATAAGGCGTATAAGAAGCACGGGGAGCGCTTAGGTAATCTCACCCGCCATTATGAGAAAGTCGGAGGCATTCGGGGCGCACTTCGAGACTCCACCGATGGCAGAAGAATCCCTACGGGGTTAGGTGGTGGAGGCGGTCGTGGAGGTAGTGGTAGCGGAAGTAACAGCAGTATCGGGTTACTGCTACGACAGTTCGCCAGATTGTATTTAGGTTTTGCCGTATTGGGAACTGCCGTTAGCGGGGTAGTCGCGCTAGTAGGTGAACTGGCTACCTTAGACACCAATATGAAATCGGTGCAAGCGGCCGCACTTGGCACCACCGAGCAGATGCACGGCATACGTTCAGCCATAAAAGCTGTAGGTATCACCACTAAATTTACCATCGGGGAAATCTCTGATGCGGCAAGAGTGCTGGTACAGGCTGATGTTCCGTTAAGTGAAGTACCGGCCACCTTGCGAGCCACTGCTAACCTAGCGGCGGCAACGGACTCCGATGTAGGTATATCCGCTGACTTGCTGACCTCTTTCTCTAAAGTGTACTCAGAGTACAGTCCAGATCAAGTGGCGAGCTTGCTGACCAAGACGTTCAACTTGTCTAAACTAAACGCTGAAGACCTGCAAACTATTCTAGGAATATCCACACAAACCGCTAAGACTATGAACCTGTCTGGCGAGCAGTTCTTGGCCGCCGTATCCGTGTTGAGAAACCAAGGTCTTAAAGCCTCAACCGCAGCCACTGGTTTACGTCAAGGATTGAATGAGGTCTTCACGCCTAACACTAAGACTACGGAGAGACTAGGGGAACGATATGCAGCCATAGGTGAGAACCGATCAGCCGAAGAAATTCGCAGACGTTTCGCTGATTTCAGAGATGGCATGTCACCCTTGGTCGAGGTAATTTCAGAGCTTCGTCGTTTAGGTTTCGGAGGATCGGCGAAGAAAGAATTCAGTCGCTTCATAAACATTCGAGGTGAGAACGCCCTAAACGCCTTAGCGCGTGGACAGGACGACTTGGCCACCAAAGAGTTCCAATTACCTTTTGGTGACTCTGCTACCCGTGCGTCGGAAATTCAATTACAAGGTATCACAGCCACTATTAAAAACTTAGGGGCAGCTATTACGGTACTGTCTGATTCGGCGTTAGAACCGTTAATCTCCTTAGTTAAGGACGGGGCGAGGTATATGACCACCTCCCTCACCGACTTGGATAAAGCCAATACGAAAGCACTTGCTGAAGGTAGGTCAGGCATAGGTAGTACCGTCCTCACCTCCTTGATAGGGGGTGCGGCAGGTAACGCTCTGACCAGAGGAAGATCCTTAGGGACTCGTGTGGGGGCTATAGCAGGAGGCGCAGTAGCCGGTGGCGCATTGGGTGGGGCTACCTTATCGTCTGACAGGGATGTAGCACAGGTTAACGCAGGGCTAGTAGCTTTAGTCACTGCGTATGAAGCCTACAGCCTGTTCGCTAGGAGAAGCACGGCAGTATTGTCTAAACAAAGTGCTATGACCTTGCCAGCCCTTAACACCGCGTCTAAAAGCGTCGGTAAGATCGGTTCTGGTATCTCAAAGTTAAGAAGTGTTTCAGGCGCATTGGTCACGGGAATCCGTAGTTTCTTTGGGCCGGTAGCGTGGTTAGTCACTTTCGCCCTGCCGACTATTCTAGATATATTCAGTAGCACTGGAGTAGAGGAGCAAGCCGTAGCCTTAGACAAAGCATTATTGGATTCACAGGCGAAGATACAGGCGGCCAAACAGGCGGCTGAACAGTTCACGGACACCCAAGGTGCTACTGCTGCCTCGGTGTATGAGAAACATGCCACGGCTGTTACTGAATTCAATAAGACGATGCACGACGCTGGGCTTAAAGTAGAGGACCGCACTACCTTGGTGGAGAAGGTAGGTGCTGTTATCGAGGAGGGTCTTGATGCGAATAATGAAAATTACAAACAGCTGGCCACCTACTTAACGAGTAACTCTACGCTGGATAAGGACACCGTAGGTGACTACATACGCACGTTCCATAACCTACAACAGGCGTCGAACAATTCACTGAAAGCCGCAGTAACAGAAACCAAAAACGTTATAGCGGGAATCGAGGATAAGGTTAAAGACGGGCAAGCTGTCTCAGAAGTTGAGACAGAAATGCTGGCTGCGTGGGAGTCCATGATCTACTCCAACGCAGATGTGTACGCCTTGTTCATGGGGGACATAGGTAACCTCAGCGCTGACGCCATACAAAAGGCTACTGGGTTACTAAAGAACGTGCAGGCGCAGTTTAACGCGAGGATTGCTAAAGCCTATAAAGGGGTGTTGACCGCCGAGCAGGAGACCATAGACAAAACCTCCAGAGAACAATCTAAACTGTTCTTGGATAGGTTAGGTAAAGCCAGTGCGAAGCTAACCAATGCAGATGCCTACGATGACCCAGGAGGAAGCAAGGAGGACAAGGCTCGGTCTAAGAAGGAGTACGTTAGTTACCTTACCAACAAAGGTAAGGAGATATACTCCGTTTACCTGAAAGAGATCCTAAACCTTAACACCCGCTTAAAGGCTAACCCTACCACCGAAAACATAGCGAACGTACAGGCTGAGAAGGAAGAGCTGTACAAAACTGTGTCTAAGCTCCTTAAACGATCCTCGGACGGCCTGAGGTTCTCCGGAGGTTTCATCCGAGATGCTAAGCAGACAGCTGAGTTGAGAAAGGTCTACAGCCAGACCCTTACCAACATCTCCCAGCTCGCTCTGGAGGATCATAAGAGCACTGTAGGTAAGGTGGCAGGGGCAGAGAAGTTAGCCATAAATAAGGCAGGATCACTAAAGGCTACCCTCGGCACCTTGATAAGCACGTTCGAGAAAGAGCGTAGCGCTGAAGGTAGTAAAAGTCTCCAGACCTTAGAAGATGTGATGTTAAAGCTCACAGACTCTCAGCGGGAAATGATCAAGACCGTAGGTTCTGGGTCTGCCGAAGATTTTGCTAGACAGTACTTGATAGCAAAGGATGGCGTACTTACCGATGATGCCAGCGTTAAACATAACAAAGCGCAGACTGAGAAATTATTCAACCTGCTAAAAACCTACTTGGTCTCTTCTGAGAGGTATCAAAAGGAGGTTGCCAAAGGGCTTGGAGGTTCTGATGAGTCCCTTAAATATGAAAGCGATGCGGTAGCGCTGAAACTAAAAACCCGTAAAGATGGGGCTACCAAAGAGAATAAAGCCCTTGTAGATCACTCCATATCGCTTAGAAGAAAAGCCCTAGAGTCCCAGCTTGCTAAGGCTAAGGCTACCTTACGCGCCACCCCTAAAAGTAGCGATAGAAATAATTACGTCTACGATGACTTGGGAAAGGCGAAGGCGGCTGTAGCTAAAATAGTAGCTGAGATAGGTATGTTAGGTGACCAGCGGAAACTACTGATACAGGGCCTGGAGAAGCGCAAACCTAGGGCGAAGCGTGACACTACCAAAAAGGACAAGGCTAAGAAGCAACGGGAGAAGGATAAAAAGAAACGGGAAGCTGACCGGAAGAAAGAACAAATCCAAGCGGCGATAGAGGCTGACCAGAAGAAACGGGCAGCAGATGCCTTGAATACGCTGAAGAAACGCTTACAAGGTCTCACGTTTGATGACACCTTGAACTCTGACGAACTCAAGAAGGTTATGCAGGATCGCGCAAACCTCATGGCTATTATCAACGCCAAAGAGTTGGAGAAGGCTAACTTAGAGGCTATCGCTTCTGAGAAATACCTCGACGGTAAACGTAAAGCGGCGGCGCTTGAGCGACGTAAGAACCAATCTACCCTCCGCTTAACAGAGGCGCAGAACCAGAATATTGAAGCGTATGAGACCGCTAAGGCCGCCCTATTCTCTGAGAACATTACGGAAGCCATCACTAAGATAGAGAGAGAAGCATCGCCAAAGCCTTCTTTCTTACGACCTACCGATCAGAAGAAAGACAGTCGTGACAACCTGCTTGCCTCCGCAGTAGCCTCAAAGAAATTGCTGGCGTTACTGAATACGATAGATCCTAACGATGGAAAATTGAAAGCCACTAGAGAGAACTTACTGGCAAAAATTTCTCAGTCCTCTCAGACCATGGCAAACAATCTACAGGTGTTCGTTAGCGGTAGTAGTTTTGGTAAACAACTAGAACTCATGGACACCTTGATAGCCATTCAGGAGTCTAGCCCAATATGGGACACCGTGGCTAGACTGCCTGACCTTCTATCTACCGCCATCATATCGCCATTCTTTGAGAGCAAGCAGGACTCAGAAGGCAATGACATAGATTTAGCAGATCGCATCCTGTCTGCACTTGAGCAAGGCTTCAAAGCTGAGGTCCAGAACATTGCTACGGAGTACTTCAAACAAGGTATTGCTGGAGGTATAGGGGCGATTCTCGAGGACCTCCTCCCAGAAGATGGGGCGATAGAGGTTCAGAAAGACCTTAAACTTGCCAATGAGAAAAACACCGCTGCACTTATTAGGCTCACTACGCTTTATCAGAAATTAGCCGAAGGTAAAGACGTTACTAAGGCTTTCGAGGATTATAAGGGGGATGGTACTACACCGCCTCCTGAGGCAGGAGACAAACCTCCGTACTCAATGGAAGAAGTAGTAGGAGGCGACAAACCTCCGTACTCAATGGAAGAAGTAGTAGGAGGTGAGGACGGTGAGGACGGTGAGGACGGTGGCGTTATGTCGGGTGTCCTTGAGGATTTCAAGGACGGCTTCTCAGCGCTGTTTAATAAAGATGGTTCCTTATTTGAGAACATTGGGTCGTTCTTCTCGGAGATATTTGGTAAAGGCTCTGGCCTAGATGGGGCGTTATCCGGACTACTAGGTAATATCTTTGGTAATGACGCAGGTGGAAAAGGGGAAGGTGATTTCTTTTCTTCTGTGGTTAAAGGTATATTTGGTGCCGCTAGTGGGGGCGCTAAATTTGCTAAAGGCGTAGCTGGATACGGTAAGATTTCAGGAGCTAAGGGACGAGACAGAATTCCTGGTCTAGGGGTTAGTGGTGGCGTGGTAGCCCCTATTATGGTTAGCGATGGTGAGTCTATCCTTACTCGATCTGCCTCTGAGTTGTTAGGATATAACCACATAGATGATTTAAACGCTGGGCGGTTCACTTCCGCTCCCTTGTCGGTGGAGAGCGCCGCTGGGTCAGGTGGGACATCCCAAGCCCCTGTTAACGTTTCTGTTGAGCCAGGAGTAACACAGGTGTTTGTGGGTAACGACGAAATAGAACGAGCTATGAACACGCGAGCAGGAAGGCAGGTCATTAGTCGTATCGCTAAGGAGTCCAAGTAATGCCCACGCAGTACGCCTTTAATAGGCTGGAGGAATTACGACCTTCTCAACCTGAACCAGATATAATAGTAGCCTTAGCCAGTAGCTCCGTGGCTAGAGCGGAATCGCAGGTAGTTACTGTGGTTGACTTAGGACTGGTATCCGAGGAGGTAAGCTTCACGGCTGTTGCTTACGTCTCAGAAGCGGGAATTCCCGTATCGCACATAAACACCTTTGACATACCTAAACCACTAGTTCTGCTCCACAGAACCCCGGTTGCTGTGAGAAACGACCTACCTACTCTGTATGCTATTAACTCCCCAGAACTTGAGCAGGTACTTGATGGGGCGGTCTTTGGTTACAGCGCCAGTGCGGTAAAGAACGCAACTAAACAAGAGGCGTATGTGGATACGCCTAAGCTAGATTTTAAGACCACCTTTAAGACGGACATCTATAAGCCTGCTACATTTATCCCACCCTCTAATGGCACACTATCTCACCCAGTAGGTGAAGCGGTGTATGGCGCAGGGCTTAAACTGAAATGGGATGGGAATATACCCGCGCCAGAGTCTTGGGCTATCTGGATAGGGACACAGCCCTTACAACGTGACCTAGAAAGCCGAGAAGTACCACTCACCCCTGCGGTAGGAGGTAAGTACGTTTATGACCTTTCAGGGTATACGCTTACGGGCGATGATTTTTACGTCACGCTGTATGCCGTGAACGCAGGTGTGCCTACTTATGTTGATTTCAGGAAATTCCACTTCGATACGTTAAACAGTATTAGTCTGGTGTCACATCCTCTTGATACGGTTAAGATCCTCGATGATGATGAGGTGCTACAGTTCCGAGCCATGCCAACTGTGGCAGACACCTTTACCATGAGCGCCACTGATAACACCGGTACGGTACTAGCCACCGATGCCACGTTACTGCCGGACAGTAACTACCAGTTCTCTAATCTTGATAGTACGCTCACCTCGGTGTCGATACGCGCTACACTAAAGCTTACTGGAGACCCAGATAGTGAATACTATACGGAGTTCACGAGACAGTACGACCCATTTGCCCCTGTCACTTTACTTCCTATCACGCTAACAGGTAACAGTGGAATAGTGCAGTGGGTATCGCCAGGCTGGTCTGATGATCTTTCTTGGGATATAGCAGCAGGAACACCGGCTAACCCTACCAGTGCAGTGAACCTGACAGGGCTTCCTGCTGGGGCTAGACAAGTATCTGGCATTAACTTCCGACCAGAGCAAGGTCCGCTTGTGCTTACCGTCACTTGGACAAGAGAAGGCAATCAGCCTCAGTCCATTGTCGGGGCTGTGGACTCCCCTTCTCTTGGGTTGACTAAAGCTAGTGAAGGTACCACGCTCGGGGGCATCACGGAGGTAGTATCGTGGACTGAGATGCCTTTCACCGATAACTACAAGGTGGTGGCTACTCAAAATGGGGCGGTACTGTTCGACAGCGGAGAGTTAGTAGGGGTCACCAGCACCACGATGACTAACCTGCCGTTAGGTTCTCCAGACCTCATTACCGTCACCCTGTATCACACCTACCAAGGGGTAGTCACAGAAACACAAAAAGTATGGGCACCCTCCTCCTCTCTCTTTCAAAATGACTTAGACAAGCCGTTATTGGGCAATGCTTTGTTGCTGAAGTGGCTACCTATCTCAGGCGACCACGACAGCCTACGCGTGTACGTGGCTGGAAGGTCTGGAGGTACGGAGCTACCGGCTAACGCCACCGAGTCTTGGGTATACGACATCCCTCTAAACCTAGACCCAGCAAGGTTCCACTTGGTATCAGTTAAGGCGGACGTAGAGACCATCATTCAGACGATGCCTCTCACTATAAGCAATCAAGCACCGGTACTTACCGCCCCTGCCCTGGCCATTACCAGTAATACTACACAGGTGGCGTGGACACGGTCGGTACAAAGCGTAGCCTTCCAGAAAGCTATCCTACTTGCCACAGACAACTCCGTAATAGCTTCAACAGGTCCGCTATCTAACCTTGACTCATCCGCACTGCTGACAGGGATACCAGATGTACCTAACCCTATTCGTATCTTGCTGTCTGTAGGTTTTGGTGGGGCTGAACACGGATCTACCTTTGCGCTTGAGAATACCCGACTATTCCAGAATCTCACCTTTCCTGATGACGCTTTCTACGCAGATTCCGAGCAGATCACGTGGGATATAATAACGTTAAAGACGTTGGAGAACGTAAACGTACAAGTAAAGAGCAAAGCCTCTGGGCTTATCTATTACACCTCTGGTCCTCTAGCGCCTGAGATTAGGGAAGCACCTGCTACTGGGTTACCTACCGATGGAAGTGATTTAGTAGTTACCCTGTATGCCAAGGCAGTAGGCGATGACTGGGTGGCTAAGGAATTCCCAGTAAAGGCATACGACCAAGCGTTAGTAACGCCTTACATTGTATCCCCGAATGCCAGCGATACATTGCCTGTAGGTCCTAATACCTTCAGACTGTCCACTAATGGGCTACCTATAGCGTATTGGAGGTTCGTCATGGTGACGAACCAAGATGACCTGTCAAACCCCATTTATGACAGCGGGAATGTGCCTCCCAGTACGGTACTTTTTCCTGTACCTGCTATAGGCACAGGAGCACCCGTATACGCGGTGATAACGTACACGGACGGTACGATAATTAAGAAGATAGTTAAGCGGTTCACTGCCCCTTTGACCGTACCAGAACTGACTACCCCAATAATTTATGACAGTGAGGACTTTACCTACACTTGGGGTACTATGGGTGCTATCGTGACTGCGTGGAGATTTACCGCAGAGCAAGGTGGAGGTGAGTTCTACGACTCAGGGGTGCTGGCTGCGGGGACGTACAATGCTTTCGTGACAGGGCACAATGTTGTGGGGTTACCTGTTACGGCGAAACTACATTATCAATTAACAGATGGAAGCTGGCACGTTGTGACCGAAATTAATACCGGATTTACGCGACGTCCTACACTGGTGTCACCTACCTCAGGAACTTTGCTCACTACGGATTCACCGCTATTCACTTGGGACTCTAATGGTGTTGTGGCTGAGTCTTGGGTACTCAAGATGGCAGGAACGGGGGATATACCTGAAGTAATCTACGAAGGTATTCCTACAGGCACGCTACAGAAGACCTTGTACGGTATTACCCCTGATGGTACGCCGCGTAACGTATGGCTTGGATTCAGAGAGACTGTTGATGCGCCTTACAAGATGGAACTCTACACGTTCCCTACGTTAGGTTCTCCGGTGTTCATTAATAGTTACCCTCCTGTGGAGAGCTTCACGGCTAATTGGGATAACCGAGGTACTCAGGTGAATTACTACACAGTTAGGCTTGGTAGCACTGCGGGAGCACAAGATTTAGGAATATCTCCGTCCCTGCCTAATGCTAGAAGGGCGTTCAGTTTCTTCAACCTTCCTAGAGACGGCAGAGTTATGTATGTAACACTAGAGTGGGTTAAGGTAGGGGGTACTGCCCCTTCTTCGGTAAGTAAACAAGTAAGGGCCCAGCTTTACGCCCCTAGTATTATCCCTGTAGAAGCGCCGTTGGTGGGGTCTAAAATAATCTCTTGGCAGGCAGGCGGGGTGGCGGTTTCAGAGTGGGGCTTAGAGGTTGGTACCTCTTATGGTGGTTCTGATGTGTTTAGCATACCTACAGGAATTCCCGCAGATGACACTACGGAAGCCGTAGACCTGCCAGTGATACAAGGTACAGCATATTACACCTTGCATTATAAGCGGGCTGATGACGGGACATGGCACACCTCTGAGTACTCTCATCCCTTGGTGCAAGCGCCTTACCTAATAGCGCCTAGTGAAGGTACGGTACTTGCGGGGGATAAGGTTACAGTGTCATGGGGTCCAGGAACTGACAACAAACTGGACAGATGGCAGGTGCTTGCAGGTCCTGTGGCTGGCGCTAACACCTTCTATGACTCGGGTGAGCTACTCACCTTCAGGCCTCATGAAGAGGTCACAGGGCTTCCTATTGACGGTTCTGAGGTGTGGGTGACGTTACGGTATCACGATGGTGTGGCGGACACATGGGACGAAATAACCGCACGGTACATTGCCTTCTTGAAGTTACCTGAGTTTTCCAATACGGTACTAGGGCAGAACGGTTTGATAAAGGAGCGCCTACACGACTTCGAGCACACCTTCCAGTGGGACTTCTTTAACCTACCTATAACCTCCTTCGAGCTTCTTATGGGGTCTACTCCCGGAGCGGATGATGTCTATCATTCTGCGGTATTGTCTGGGAGCGCAACTTCAGATACCGTTACGGGCATCCCGTCAGACGGCAGGGATTTGTACTTAACCTTACGATGGACCTTCTAACACCATGCCAACTTTCATTCAACAAGAGTACTTAGCGCCTGACGCACCTAAGGTGGTAAGCCCTGGACCTGGCTCAGGGATAGGGGGTAGTTCCGTCGTATTTACGTGGGTTTCCCCTACGCTTAACGTGGATAGCTATCGACTTACGTTAGGATCTACGCAGGACGGTACTAACTATCACGATTCCGGTGCGCTTAATCAGACTACGGATGTGGTTACAGGCATCCCCTATGACGCAGGGGCTATACACGCGACGCTGTACTTCACTAACTCCGGTGTCACGCGTTTCGTTCGTTACCAGTACACGGAGTCCCACCCTAGGATACGCACCCCTGTGGCCTATTCTGAACAGCCTATTGGCAACATCCCAATAAAATGGGCACCAGCAGATGCAGACCTAGGGTGTGATGTAACCATCACAGGTAAGCAGTCAGGGGTAGTGTATTTCCTGAGCTCGGCCAATAAAGGTAAATCAGCGTTTTGGCGGGTATCAGCAAGCGACTTGAACGCCCAAGATACACAGTTTGTAACTACCGTTAAGTGGCTGTCAGGTCCACTGACATTGACTAAGGAATTCATACTGCACTCCTTACCTGCGTTGAATACCCCATATGACGTGGTTACCCCAGACCCTAGCGCCTTTAGTATCCTTGGTACCTTGGTAGGCAGTACGGACACCCTGAGCTTCCCTACTACGGTAAATCTGTTTAGGGATGGAAAGGAGACACGCTTCACTACCTCTGAGACACCGCTGTATTCTCAGCAAGCCACAGTAGCCTTGCCAGGCATAAAGCAAAATGAATTTATGCACTATGTGCGCAAGGTGGGAAGAAATTACACATGGCTACCAGCCCCTGCTCATACGCTTTGGGGTTCATTGCTTGGTGACCTTTTCACATTAGGTACTGGCGTAGAGTTCTCTTGGATGTGGACGATAGCTTCGCATGTAATGGTGGTAGTACCTACTACGGATCAGTTCATGGTAATACCACTTGTTACGCTTAATAGTAGTAGGGTGGCTAGACTAGGATTCACAGGATTCTCGGATGCAGAGTCTGGCGAGGTATCAGTGCAGGTGTGCCCTTGCATACCTCAAGTGCCTGACTTCTTGGAAGTGACTCATGCTGGCAGGAGAAGCGCTTCGGCTAAGGTTAAAGGGCTACCCACCGCCTTACCTGTGAATAGCCAGAGACCGTTGTCTGAACTCAGCCTTGCCCATGACGTAAACGGTAAGAAGGTGCTTCCTGTGCTGTCACCGTTCTCCTCCAGAAAGTTTACCCAGCTCATAGAGAGCACTACCGCTACGCACAACCCTGAGTATTTCCCTATAGGGAAACAAGCCATAGATTTGTCGGCGTACACGTTTGCATGGACTGACAGCCAGCAACTTATTGGGCTGGTTAATTTTTTCCTAGACATAAAAGGGGCGCAAGAGTCTTTCATCTTGACAGATTATATGTCCACGCTTCCCGTGGTGGCATCCCCTACCGTTAACTCCGTGAGGCTATCCTACGCCTCAGATAAACAGAGACCGGTCACGGGGGATTTCAGGTATCTCGTCGTGCTTAAAGGACAGAATCCGGTATCCATCCATAAAGTTACTGGCTTTACCTTTGAGGATTACGATATGATAGTCACTCTTGATGAGCCGTTATCTTCAGATGCACAGAGTAAACTCACCGATTGCTCCTATTCACTTTGTGAAGGGGTTATGGCTAGAGTTACCGACAGCACCATAACTATGACGCATCAAGGCATGGGCAAAGGGTCTTGCAGTTTATCTTTTACGGAGGTGGTTGAGTGAGTGACGCTACAGTAGGAACCTACCTATTACTGGTAGACATATTCAGAGGGGCTGAACACTTCGCTATGGTGGCTTCTGGTCGCCCCTTTAGTTTCCAAGGCACTACTTACGAACCCGCTGACATGAAGTTTAGAGAAGCTAATATGCGCTCGTCAGGAAAGGCTTCTTCGCAAGGGTTTAACTTCTCCATCCCTGCTTCTTCCGATGCGGGTAAGTTCTTAAAATTACCCGTGGATTCCGACGCTACAAAGGTCATCATGCGGATGGTGTCCACGGGAGGAGAGCAGGTGTTCTTGTTGCGGGGTGTCGTTCAGAATGTCTCTGATGAAGTCCGTATGATTGGGCTTGAGATAGGTACGCTACGCGTCAGCCTAGGGCACGTAGGACTTAACCTAAAGTATGCGAATACGTGTAGCCACTCCCTGTATAATTCCAGATGCAAAGTTCCTAAACAAGGATTCCCTCAACAGATATTAGGTGGCTTTAAGGCTACTACCGGAGGCGGGTATGTCATCCACCTCTCGGTAGCTGTGACTGACCAAGAGCATTACGACGAAGGATTTCTCACGATAGACCATCAAGGTGTTAAGCTGTACTCACCTATCACCAAGATAGTGTCCTACGGGACGGGTAGTTTAGTTTTCTTGCCTCGATGGTTGGGCGTTGACCTACAGAATGGGGTGGCGATATTATACAAAGGGTGCGACCTAACTTTCACTACCTGCAAAACAAGATTCAATAATACGGAAAACTTTGGCGGGTTTCCGTTCTTTACAGGGTCTGAAAACCCTTTCAATAACCACGTCTTGGATTAATCGTTATGTTCTGGCTCACCAAATTAGCAATATCGCTTGTCATATCCTACCTGTCCTCAGAATTTTTCGGTCCATCAGAACAGAAGCGAAGTGGTTCTGAGGATGCTAACTCACTCGATCAGAGCGAAGTACCCACCGCAGAAATGGGCAAGACTATCCCTGTGGTGTTCGGTAGTCGCTGGATAACCTCGCCTAACGTAGTGTTCTGGCGTAAGTCAAAGACGGAGAATGTAGGGGCTTACCGAAAGCATTTTGTGGATATGCACATGGCGGTGTGCCACGGTCCCGTAGATGCCGTAAGGAATATAGGCATAGACAAGAAGCTACCTGTGATGACAGCTCCTGTCACGCCTCAGGAGTTATTGGCTAAGCCTTCTAAGCTAAGCGTTACCATGTCTTACGTTGCTGAAGATAATTCAATATCAAAAACTACCTTGGCTACATGGGCTGAACCTACGTTTAAAGAGGTTGCAGGTCCTTTAGTAAATGATGGAGGTGGAAATAATTCCCGTACTTACCTCGTAAGCCTTCATGACCTAGCTACTTCCGAAGGTTATACCTTCCAGAAACTCCCTATCTCAACTACCCCTTATTCAGTAACAGTTGATGGGGCGTTCACCATTTTCAGTGCGTTCTCTAGGGTACTTACCGAAGACGAGTGGGATTCTATAGCAAACGACTCTTCAGGCAGTCTGCCTTTGGGTTTAACCTTGGACGCACCCGGTGCTATACAATCGGCGCTTAACCTTCCTGCGATTAAAGGGGGCAAGGACGGGGAGATAACGATAAAAGTAGAGGTAGACGGTAAGACTGTAGCGTCTAAAGCCATATTCGTAAGGGATGCTTATCTGCCTGGTTTTTTAACCGAAGATCTGATGCCTTCAGACGTTATCCACGCACTGACCAGAGCTGGAGCAAGTATAAGACACGTAGGTGAAACTTACCCAGACGGTACTGTTAACCCTCTATTCACCATAAAGGCTCAGCTGGTGTTCGACGCCCCAGGAGTAGTGAGAAAAATAAGCTCCGGAAGCGAAGCGGAGTATGCTCACGTCACCCAGATCCTTGATTACCAGTTCGAGGAACTAGCGATGTTCCTATCCAGCAACACCCTTGAAGACGTTAGTGGTGTAGTCCCTTTGGGTATGCCTACGCTGTTCGGTGGGTATAAAGAGGGAGGAGGAATAGAAGGGGAGTTGTGCGTAGTAAACGGGGATCAAGATACCAGCACAGAGGTCTCCAACACCTTGGATTGGTTGCACCTTACTTCCACCCAGTTTGGCGGTAAGCTACTTGACGACCGGTACGCTGCGGATTACGCCTCATTCCCTGCTTGCCGCTATCGCTCTGTGGTTAGCGCGATACTCAAAGACACCTACGTTGTGGCTAATGCAGGTAGCATACGTCCGTGGCATTTCGGGATAATGAGAAGCCCTAACACCTTGCCTGGTGCTGGAAACTACTCAAGAATAGGCATGAATGCTAATGCCGCTTGTGTGCTATATGAGGTGCTGACTAACAAAGATTGGGGAAAGGGATTTGATCCTAAGGACATACAAACCGATACCTTTGTGGCTGCCGCTAGGACGCTCCATGGGGAAGGGTTGGGAATATCCATTGTATGGAACAAGGCTACAACGGTAGATGACTTCCTAGGAATCATAGCCAAGCACGCCTTTGGTACTTGGCGTGTGGATATTTTCGGCACAGGTAAAGTACAGTTCCATTTATTCCGAGACTATCAAGGGGACATATCAGACCTGCATGTTATCAACCCATTAAAAGTAGGTGTGTTTAAGCGAAAGGCATCCCATGAAGTAACTAATGAAGTACAGGTGAAGTGGAAAGAATACACCGACGTAGGTGATGTTGATCGAGTAGCGTATGCCAGAAACATGGCACATATTCATAGAAATAATGGGGCAGTCAATGCGACCACTATGGTGTTGGGAGGCATAGCGGATGAGAAATCTGCGAAGTACTTGGCGCAACTTAATTTAGACAGCGACGGATACCCTCTTGCTGTAATAGATTTTACAGAAGACCTTATGTCAGGTAATTATCTTGTTGGTGACCATATCGTGGTTGACATACCTAAATATGTGAGTAAGCCTACCATATTCCGAGTTACCGACATCCGTACCGTGGATACCCACAAGTCTGTGATAGCCATAGAGGACGTTTTCGTCTACACCTCTGGAGGTGTTTCAGGAGATCTTCAGGTAGTGCCTGTCGGTATTCTAGTAGGGGTAAAACCCACCACCTTCCGCATTAACCCTTTCAGAGGGTCTAAAGGGGAGTTCTTCCTGACATCAGTAAGTGGTGCAGACATATTTGCTTCTCTTGAGGACGGAATAATTTCGGTCACAGCCTCGATAAATAATATCGGGGATAAGCTAATCTCGTACCAAGGGGTAAACGCAGCAGGACTTGTGACAAGTGGGTATTTCACCGTGAATGTTCGCGACACTGCTTCGCATAATTTCTCTGTAACCCCTGAGTCAGTGTCGCTACCATCTGGAGGTTCCACTACCTTGTTGTTACCTGATCCATCTACCGTTAGGGCGGTCAGGGTACATAAAGAAGTGCCAGAGGTGTCTTTGTCAATTCATGAAGAGGGCAGTGGAGTTAGTATATTTTCAGAGACCTCTGACTACAGCCAGTGGTCACCTCCTTACCAAGTATCCGTAGTGGTTAAGGACGTTTACAACGCCGAAGCAATCCTTAATATAACAATCAACTAAGAACCGTTCATCACGGTGATGAACGGGATACTCACACACATTTGACTAATATTCGCTTTGCGAATGTAGCTTATATCCGCCATTTTCAAGAGGTGGATATAAGCTAAGAAATAAGTCCGTTCATCATGATGATGAACGGAAAGAAGGGTAGAAAGATGAGTAAATACCCTTCGATGCGTTAGATTGGGAGCCTTAACGACTAAAAGGCGTTCCTACCTAAAACAGTTTAACGTGGGTAACTATTAATATACCTGTGCCCACGGCATGAACAACGGATGAGACCTCTACTGGGGGTGTCGGTATCCGAGATGAACCCGATCCCGTACAGTGAAACCCGCTTTCATGCTGTCAGTGTTTTTACCCACCGCTGACTGGGGCGACTATCGCGCCTCGGCGCGATAGTCTTCACAACATTATCTTTGAGCAATCACCACGTCTTTCCTTGACCGTGTTATGGCTACGTTTAACAAGTTTATCATATCAGGTGCGCGATGTTTAGGGTTCTGAATATCCACGCAATCCACGTACACCGTATGGTTATAGCTTTTACCTTGTGACTTGTGCGCGGTAATAGCATAGGTGTGTCTTAGGTTAGCCACACTGAGTCTGAACTGGTGGTACTTACGCCAATCGTAGCTACTTCCAGAGGATCTAGCGGTAGCCCTTAATACCGATAGCGCGGTCTCATAAGCCTTAACCCCTTCCTCATTAGGGACTAGACACACATAAGTCATCCCATCAAAATCAACATGGAGTGACCAGCATTTTATAGGGTGTTCCGGCATAATATCCATAGCCTGCTGACTGTACTCAGAGTCACCTATTACTCGTATAATCCCTGTGGCGTTGGTGTTTACCTCAGTAAACCCATCACGTTGAAGAGGGCTTAACAGGGTAACCTCCTCACCTTCTAACCAATCAGGGCAATCCACACCGTGTAAGCCTCGTCTAGCTAAAGCATTCAACTGTCTGACTCTCACATTCGTGTAGGCTATAGCCACTATGTTATGAGGCGTATACTCAGCACTAGACACGGCTCTTGCAAATGACTCATTAAATTTTTTCAAGCCCGTCACATAGATGTTCCCATGCTCGCTACGCTCCGGCTGAAATTCTATCGTGCCTCGATACCCCTCATCAATAAGCTCACGCAACTCTAAAGCTGTGGATAACACAGGAGAGTCCTTGTGCATCCTCATACTCTCCCTGAGTTCAAAACTAGGGTTAGTCAGGTACTCTTGAAAGAACGAAGAAATAGGGTTCTTAGGAGGTCGTAGCTGGTATCGGTCTCCCACCAATATGAATAGTATATCGGGGAATAGCGACCGCATTTCTTGGAATCGCTTATACAGCCCATCCCCACACATCGACACTTCGTCAATAACTACTACCTTGTATTTTGCTAAAGACAGGGCGGAAGCAGCCACCGCAAACTGTTCCTCTCCTGAGTCCGTGACACGCATACCCGCTAGCTTGTAGATGGTCTGTACGTCTGACTTCTTGGGCAAGTCTAATGCCAACTGCTTACAAGCCTCATGCGTGGGTGCAGTGAAGACCGTGGAAGATAGTAACCCTAAACGTAATAGCAAGGTTTTAAGGCAGAAAGTCTTACCGAACCCTGCCGCCCCCTGTATGCCTACCACGCGAGACCCCTCATAATACGCCTCTACCGTGCCCTCCACGGCCTCTCGTTGAGATGGAGTTAATTTACTGATTAAGTCTTCAAGAGGTTCCACGTAGTACCTCCTCCATTTTATCTTCTGAAACCTCAGCTATAACACCCAACTCCGTGCCTGTCTCCAGACGGTTTTGGTGTAGAGTAAACTCAGCCACTTGGGGTATCTCATGACCCGGCGGGATTATGCTCATGCACTCGTCAATCTCTTTACAAAGAGGCATAAGTATCTTTGGATCAGCGGGGCAGTTTACTACTATTTCATCGTAGATAGGGTAAAACACTTTACAGTTGTATCGCTCCCTAATGTCCCGTGCGTTAAAGTTATCGAGCGTCTCGTAAAGCACATGAGCGGCGGTACCTTGCATCTTAAAATTAAACGCAGTTCTGCCTGCTTTTCCCCGCAAGAACCTTGAGTTAAGTGTCCGTCTGCTGGGACGATATATAGCCCCATAAGCGTTTCTGACGTACCCTTTTTTATCTAGTTCAGCAACACATGCTTCCTGTCCTTCTCGTATTCTAGGGTACATGGTATGCAGGTCATCGATGTACTCCTCAGCCTCCTCCAGAGGTACCAAGATATTACCTGATAAGGCGTGACCCGTACCCCCGAAAGCCACCGTAAAATTACACGCCTTAGCTCGCTTCGAGCGACAGAATTGTGCGGCCTTTAGGTGTTCCTCCCCTGCCTCACCACTAGACCAAGCAAGGAATTGTGCGTAGTCCTGTACCGATCTGACCACCCCTCCCCGCTTCATTTCCGTGAAGGTAATATCCTTCTCTACCTGTGGAAAGTACCCTCGATACACTTTTTCAGCAATGGCGGTAGCTGTTAAGGTGTGTACGTTCTTTTGGTCGTCCCCAAGGTAACAGGATTTTAGCCCTTCGTCACCTGTAACGTCCGCCATGATGCGTAACTCTTGATTGGCAAAGTCGATACTTAAAAAACACCTACCCTCTCCTGCGTAAAAAACATTACGAACCCCGCCCTTTCCTGGTAACTGTAAGAAGTTAGGGCTAGATCCTCCTGGTCTTCTTGTTACGGTATGGTTCACTCTGAACTGGGGGCGCATCCTATCGTCATGGTGTCGCCAATTCTTCCATGGGTGATAAAATAAGGAGAGCTTTGTGCTAGAAGTAGTATAGGTTAGAACGTCCTGTAACACCTCAGCCTTGCCACTCTCGTCGTCTTTTAAATCTACCGCAAGTGCTAGGGAGATGGCCTTGTCGTCAGTGGCAGGTGAGCCTGGTATCCTTGCCTTTTGACGGGATGAACCAGCACTAGGTTTTGACCTCATTCGTATAGGCAGACCTAGCATTCCGTACAGTAGATGTTGCTTTTGGGTAGGGCTAGCTAGAGAGCACTCAAAGCCTGACGTTCGTTTTGTAGGGGTTTTTGTGGTGTATTTTAGGCACAGCTCCTTGAATGTTTCCCACTCCTCTCCTGCCCGTTTCGCTGAGGCAAAGAAAGGAATGGCGGCAAGCATAGCTTCCACAAATTTGCTTTGCTCCTCTGTGTAAGTCTTCCCAAAGTATGTCCCATATAAATAAGTCTTAGTCATCTTTTCTGGCAGAGGTAAGGATAGGGCAGGCATAACGGTAGCCATAAATGTGGGTGAAGGGGTTACCGCCACCGGTATATCCTCCTCCACATATTCCACGTATTGCGTGTTGGTGAGGATTCCATCGTAAACCCTATCCATCTGGTCTGACAACTTCATCGGGTCAATTTTCTTGTACTGACCTAGTTGTATCAGGTCGTCACGGATGGTGTCGAAGAAAGCGGATGCCCTTTTCTCATCCTGTTCAGTAGCGATACTTGCTAAGCCTTTGCGTATTTTAGGTAAGGTTTCTGCTAACACCTCTTCCGCTTCTTTAGTGAGCTTTTCCAGCATATTCCAGTCGGTTAACGTGCCCTCAATGTAAGCTTCGGCTAATTCTATCTGGGCTGATACAGTGTCTTGTAACAGGTGGTCCACATTCATGACTGCCGCTTTTATGCGTTGAAGAGCGAACAGGTGGGCGGTAACCAGCGCATCATCTATACCGTATTGGAACACTTGATGGGCGGTAAGCTCTGCCATGTTGCTTACCCCTGCATGTTCCAGGGTCTCGGCGTAACTTGCTTGGTGATACCTAAGATGAGTCTTGGATTGGTGTTTAAGCCCAGAGGGTTCAGGGTGATCGAGTAAAGAGCAGACGGCGGCGGTGTCGTACAGCTTTTGCACGGGGAATAGTTTTGCGGGAATACCTACAGAGTTCCTGCTGACGACGTATTCAAAGGTGAGGTTGTGCGCCACTGATTTTTTGGTTTGGATATGATGGGATGCGAAGTCCCTGAACTCCTCAGCACTCCAGTTGTCGCTATCCTTGTGGTCAGTTGGAATATATACCACCCGATTGAGGTTGTACCCAGAACACCAAGACCCTCCCGTGATCTCTGAATCTATGGCTGATACAAAATTATCTACATGCCACTTGATGTCCGTTCGGTTAGTGGTCTCATAGTCGAATGCTACTAGATCTTCAGTATTTCCCGATAAGAATTTCAAGGTTTTTGCTTTCTGACCCCGCGAAGGTAAAACTGCTACTGTCAGCAATTTTACCTTCTCCTCCTTACCCATACGGATGTTTAGTGACGCAAGATACTCGTCGGTTGATTCTCCTAGGGGAAGCGGTACACGTTTATCCCAAGCTATTCCTGCCGCGGCTCCTTCAGTTAGCCATTCTGGGTGCATTGAGGCTACCGTGTATGCAGTACGCCACCCCATGTAGTTATTGAATAGCGGCAGGAGTGAGTTATCCCCTGCGTTAGCTTCGACAGCTTCGGCGAAGTCTGCCTTAGATGTGACGCCCTTGGCGATGTCCTCCAGCTCTTCCAAGCCGTCCTCTCCAAAGTTCTTTAGCAAGTTAGCGAAAGCCTTAGCGCCCATACGAGGTACACCTTTTGTCTCGTTAGGTTTCCCTACGATAGACTTCCGTAACGTGGTGAACCTTGTGGGGAAATCTATACGCTCTTCCAATGGCGTACCGTCAATATCCAGCACGGCGCAAGAGGCTGACTGTAGTTGGAGTAAGTCAGAGTCTTGCGTGTAGATCACACAAGTCCCTAGGTTGTTAGCGAGCAGGGAGATCAAGTCATCCGCGTCAGCTTTTAATTTTTCTGGTGAGCAAGTAACATACCCTAAGTTAGCCATAAGGTCTTGGCACTTGCGCAGGAATCTGTATCTGACAACTTTCTCGGCTTTCTTTACCGGGTCATCTGAAACGGGTTTGTAATCTGAAGATAACTTACGTCTACCCATGCCATTACCTTCCTTGTCGAAAACTAGGATAGTGTTGTAAGGTGGTGCGTGGTTAAATTGTTTTAGTACTTCTAGGCAGTTGTTGAGACCGTCTTTCTTTACGTCCTCCGTGCCCTTCATTACTCTGGTGAATATGGCGGAGCCATCTACCACTTGGTACAGTGTGTCCATCTTTATGTCCTCGGATAATTTGGTTCGTCAGGATGACGAGCGACCCGTTCATCACCATGATGAACGGGGCGGTACTACTTACTACTTACTCAGCTCTAGGGCCAATAACTTTAAATGCCCAAGGGTAATAAGATATTCTGTCTTTATTAATCTTATCCCCTACAAACGCCTCTAGTAACACCTCAGAAGGGTGGTTTACAGTTACCTTCTTAGTGACTTGGTACATCATCAATGCACCTGCTACCTTACCTTTACTAGCAGGAGGCACACTCAATGAAGCCATGCCAAGAGGCTTCTCGCCTTCTGTATCATTCTTGGTGTAGAGTACTACAGTGTAATCTGTGTACTCCTTACGCTGGTGAGTCGCTCCATCCGCTTCGGCTAACGCAAGAATGTCGGCGATCTTATCCCCTGTGTGCGTAGTCTCAGCATCAACCATCACGTAGTAATCACCTTCGTTATCCTTCGCACCTTCTGGTGTTATGGTGTACGACACACGACCTTTGTACGCTATGATGTTAAAGATGAACCCTTTAGATAGGTCTGCACCTTCCATTTCAAACGCCTGCTTTGAGATACCGTCCACAAACTCACTACCATCTAACACGATAACGGGGAACGACGTTCGGTCTAAGGTCATACCATCATTGCCAGTGTCTTCCCCGGCAGTTAGGAATGAGGTCATGTTCAAGTTAGAAATGTCCGAGGCGGCAGCAATACTTCTTGCCTCAGCTTCTGCGATAGCGACCGTTTGGTCCTGCTCTTCAGCAGCACCACCTGCTGGCGCTGGTCCTGATTTACTGCTTGTTTTTGGTGTGTCTTTCTTAGCTAAAGCCATTATATTTTCCTTTACAATTTACGTTATATTTTAAGTTAAGTTTATAGCCAGACCGTTCATCACGGTGACGAACGAACAAGGTATGCCAATACCAAATCCTTTCTTCTAACTACCCCACATTATACCACATATTTAGTCAAATGTCAACCCCTAGCGCCGTAGTTACGGTGATTAGAGGCTTTGATCAAGAACGTAGCTCGCGCTTCTATTCCCGCCAAAACCTCGGAAGCGTAGGTGTACTTGTCGTCATTAATGGCCTCGTAGAACAAGACGCCTAGCCTGAATAGTTCTTCGTCAGCAGGTCTTCTACCACCTTCTACCTTTTCTATCCCACTCTGAGACTCGCCACACGCACAAGAGACCCAATTACCGGACGCGCCTTTCTCCTCTGGGGTGAACCCGCCTACCTTACTCGCATTTAGTATTCTCAACCCCCATACGGTTTTGCTCAGCCCGTGGTTTGCTAGGGTTTTAATTACTTCATTGGTTTCGTCGGTGCGTAACATGACTATGTCTCTATCCTAGTGAAAAATCAGTGGGTACTACTTTACAATTACTCTCGTGCCGGTCTCTGGATTTCTTTAACAAAGAAGTCACGTACAGGGTGTCCTTTACGTGCGGGAGGTAAAGAGTGGCCCGCCCTAGCTGACCAGGACGGTACACGCGGTTAGCTGCCTGCTCCAGCCAGCCAGGTACAGGCATATATTCCGCTAAGTAGATGTGGCTACTGACCTTCTGAAAGGAGTACCCCTCAGCCCCAGCGCCTAGCGTAGATACTAATATCCTACAACTGTCATCCTCTTTAAATTTCACGTCCTGTTTAATACTTCCAGTAATTAATGCAGGGTTGTACTGCTCTAACTGCTCGGCATAATACGTCGCCGTGGTGTCAAACAAGGTGAAGATGATTAGTTTGTTATCTTCGGTAACACTATCAGACACTAACAAGATGTCTTCCAGTACACAGGACTCAGTACCCCTCTCGAACATAGCAGGATTAGTTATGGACATGATGCCCTTGGAGAACTTGAGTGTAGGGGAGTACGAGGCATCAAAAAGCTCACCGTCGGTACTCTCGTAAATTAGGTACTCTTGAAAATCCTCGTACACCTGCTTTTGGGAGTCCGTTAGACTCAGGTAACGGGTGGACACCATGGGGGCTTCCAACGCAGGCCACACGTCCGCCTTCATTAATCGTCTACTCTTCACGCCTAACCGTTTCCTGAGTAGCTTCTCGTTCTTAAAGCCAGAGGTTAGTCGGATGGTTGAGGTGCTACCTCTTCTTTGCATATCCCGATAGGTTACGTGCAACTTGCAGAAGGCGTAAAAGGACTTGTATGCAGTAGGGTTGGTGATGGATACACAGGAGTAGGAGTCCCTGAGGTCTTTGGTTATAGGTGTACCAGTGGCTATCATTACTGCCATTTCCTGCCGACTGGTTAACGCTTTTAGCGTTTTAAACCTACGGCCTTCAGGGTTTCTAAACTTATGGTACTCGTCTATTACCAGTACGTCATACTCTTTCATTATCGCCTTGGTGTATCTGGATATGGTGATCCCAGCGTGCGTCATCAGCAATATTCCCGAACCTATTCTCAGACTAGGTCTCTCAGAAAGCCCTATGAATATCTCGTCCCACTCAGACAGTAATTGGTTGAAGAGACCTGGCTTAGTCATGAGCACTACTTTATTACCTAACAAGCGCCACGCCAGCACGGATAAAAACAAGGTCAAGGTCTTGCCTACGCCTGTTTGATCGTACAGCCCGTAAACCACGTTATCCACAAAGGCTTTAGCCCCTGCTATCTGAAAGTCTCTAGGCTGAAAACCACCAAAGGTTGCTCCAGTGTTGGCTTCTACGCCTATTTCTGCTAATGCTTCGTCAACGGTCATAGGTCACGCGTAAGGGGAAATGTCAGGGTTATAAGCATACAACTTGTCCAAGTACTTAGAGCAAATCATCTCGAAAGAATCTAGGTCAACCACGCCTCGCTTGTCTAGCATCTCTAGGTTCAATGCTATCTCGTTACGCGTGGTCTCCACCGCAGGGCTTCCTTTGTCTCGCAACTGCCACAGTCTGGCACGGAAATCAGGCAAAGATGCGGCGGCAAAGTTAAGTGAGTCCTTGCCTCCCACTTTCTTAGCGAGGGAAAACCCTAGCGTGGCATTTATCACTAAGTAACCAGACTCCCGAGTAAACAACCCTCGCTCTCCCGTATCACAAGGTCTAAAATTGTCGCGATTAAGTAACATCTGCTTTCTCATATCTTGTTCAGCCACACCAAGCAGTAGATGTACCAGCTGTTCTCCATCTGTTAGACGAATCTTACCTGCCTGCTCTTTACTGGTTATAGCGGAATCAGGTTGTTCCTTTTCCCCGTCATTCCCTATCTTCACACCTAGTTGATAATGAATGACCTTGTCCTTGAGTTCTGCCATCTTAGATACCGCTAGGGCAGGGGCTAACTGGTACGTCAACATCACCTCTATAAGTAAGTCTATGCCTTGCAGTACTACCGCTATGGCGGTACGTTTTCTCGCATCTAACGTGATGCCATTCTCTATGCAGACCGCCTCCACGTGAGCTAGGCTCTCTTTCCTGCCCTCTAATATCATACGTCTCACCTCGTTCTCATCTTTACTTGCCAGAAAGAAGAACATGAAATCGGCTATTCCTGAAAGTGCCTGATGGTACGTCTGATCCTCTTCTCCTTTGTAAGAGGTTATGTCCTCATAAGCCTTCACATACTGTGCTGAATGGGCGTTATCTAAGCGATCTAAGTAAAGCCAAATACAGCGATGGTTTAAGGACTCGGTGCTGGCATCAACCTCCCCCAGTAGAACTACAGGGTTGGTCATAGCGTAGGCGGTAATACCAGTAGTGCCAACCCCTGTACTCTTCACCACTTGGTCGCCATTCCAGCTATTCTTAACCGCCTCCAAGAAATCTTTAAGCTTGTTATGGTACCCAGACTCTGTTCCCGTAGCATTAACCTCCTCCCATATTATCGGCAAGGATTTTGAAGAGGCCATGGCATGGCTTCCCCCTACGATACTAGAGCCTCCTCCAGCCCCTCCGAACATTAAAGAGATACGGTCAGTCAGTCCTGTAAGTTTTACGAAGTGCTGTATGAGCGTAGATTTACCTGTCCCTGTAGTGCCCGTCATGCGCAGAATAGGAAATTCAGGTGGGATATGTTTCAAGGTCTTTAGATAAGGGTTGAGCCAACAACTCATCATCCACCCTAATAACGTCCCTGAGATATGCTGGTCTCGAATAGTTAAGCTGGCTAGGATTGCCCTACCCAGTAGCTCCTTATCTTTTACGGATACACTGTTAGGGTGCTTGAGGTCGGACCATATGCTCCCTCTGAAGAGTTTGGCTTGAGGCAAGTGCAGATGCACCGTGTCGGTCATTCCGTTGCTCTCCCATGTCTTCTCTGGTGTTATCCAGTAACCTTTTCCTGTGGTACCAATGTATAGTCCTAACTGCTCCACTACGTCTATCATTTTAATTTCCTGATTACTGCGTATCTCCACTTGAAACCAAGCTAGAATATCTGCTTGGCATTTTAGTATGTTAGCTCCACACACTACCCCTTTAGCTCTTAGCGCCCGTATGAATTGCGTCGGACCTACATACTCCTCAGCCTCTAGGCTCACTTGATAGGTGCGGTTACTGCGTAAATCTCTTACGGACAAATTCATCCCCACAATGTCACCAGTTACGTCGGTAAGCTCAGACTCAGGGGTAATGTGCGCACCGGGGAATACTATCATCCGATTGTTCGTATCAAAGTTGACGAGGTATGTCCCTTCTTTACCTAGTTCTAATTGATTGTTAAGTCCTGAACTCCCCCTACGACTCTCGGTTAAAGCACACCCTTTGCACATATTCCTAGGTACGGTAAAGGTGGATCGAATGTAGCTACAGCCGAAGCGTTTGTTACTTCGCTTAACGCTACTGTAGATATGTTTTAAGGACTTCTTAGCCTCCATAGCCGAGCCGAACCTACTGCTCGCTCGATTATCCACGAAACGCGTTATGGTGTTAGCCACCACGTTATCGTTCTGACCGGTTCTGGCTAAGTAGATCATCACCTGCATAGCAGAACCGTTAAAGCTTCTTACCTTTAAGTCTTTGTTGCTTATTAGCTGAGTAACGCAAGGTGGTCGATCCTTTATGACCTCCATTTCGTCGTCAGTTAAGGGTTCCTGCTCCTCAGCCTCCCGATCCTCTTTAACTAATAATCTAGCACGCTCAAAGTGCTGTTTGAATCGCCTACATACGTTATGAGGTCCTGGGGGGTGCTGGTAAGTGCTGGGGAGTCTCACTAATTTCTGATAAATCTCAGGAGTCAAGGTTTTCAGGTCTTCCAGACTGATACGGGTGCGCTTAATGTCCGTGCCTTCCCGAATGATCTCGGTAAGTCTCCAGCTAACCCCCTTACCTGACGAGTACACCTGATAATCTACACCAGGCATCATGAAGTAGGAGACCATGTGGTTGTATATTCTTGGTAGGTCTGCACAAGGTTCCACTAAGCCGAAAACTTCGTTAGGTATCGTTAGGTGGAATCCTTTCTTGCCTGACAGAAACACATGGATGCTTTTTTTAGGTACGCTGAAGTTAGATACCAGTTCATTAACCACAGAGGTTACCGACTGTATCCCTACCTCTAAAGCGCGGTCAATATCCCCTTGCACTTCCTCAGGCTTAACATCTATATCCATATAAAACGGACCGATGTAACGTAAGGATGCGAAGTCAGAATCAAAGTCATCTACGGGTCGTGTCAAGGCTAAGATGGTAGCCTTCTTAGCCCCTTTGTCCCTAACCAGCGTCTCCCAGTCAACCCCTTCGGTATACGTGAACGGTATCCACTTGGTAGTCTCCCCTGTTTGGTAGTATCTAACTAATTCCATTATCCGTTATTTCTCTAAAGAAGGGTCTAACTCAAGAATGTCATCGAAGTCCGGTACGGATAGCACTACGGTGAGTGTTCCTTGCACTTTATCTATGTGCTGGAAGTCCGCGCCTAAGTCTTCTATCGAGTCCAGTTCCTCTTCAGTCAGAGAGGATACGTCCAGCACGGTGCGTACTGAAGCCGAGGTCTCTAACACAGGGTAAGGTAGATCGAGCAGTAGGTCATTTAATAGTGTGTGGTCAGGGTTGCTCACGCTTTAACCTCCGCTAGGTCTTCACCTATGCATGAGGTACAGTAAGCGGTGAACCCTTTATCAGCAGGGTGCTCCTTAACCGGTATTGTAAACACCGCCTCCCAGACCGCCTCATCCTCGGTTACTTTAAGTAGCTCATCTTGAGAATAGACGTATGCCTTCCGGCGCTTTTTGAGGATACGATAGAGGGGCGCAAATAACCCATCATACGGTAGTTGGATGGAATCCAAAGGAACTCTTGTTGGCTCCTGCGAGAACTCAACGGCATGTATACAGAAAGGGGTAAGGATTGTCTCTGGTATCACTTGCTCACTTAGTCCTCTCAAACAGGATTGCAGAGATTGCACACCTGCTACCGCATATTCAGTGACGTCGGTAGAGAACACCCCATTAAACGGTTCACACACTATCGCCTCGGATATAACATCCCAAGAACCTAGGGGGAGTGTCTTCATATCCTGAATAACCAAGGTAAGTTTCCCTTGGTTATTCAAGGTCACTCTTATTATGTCGAAATAGTAAGGGTCGTGAGGTAATAGTCTTGCTTTCATGGTGGTTACTCGAATAAGTTTAAAAAATCTTCCACAAATTTCTCCCTCTCCGACCACGATCTATGAAGGATCGGGGCGGGGAAATTTGTGGATTTCCTGTGGTAACAACGGACAACGTCCCCCCCTTCATACAGGTACAACTCATGATCTACTCTGGATAAGAAGGGGAAGACGTACTGCCCTTTGTAATGCGTAATCATCCTACAAGCCGCCGCTTGCTCCTTCCTTATGTGTGTGCGGTAACATGCTGAAAAATCAGAAAAATCAGTAGAGGTTTTACACTCCTGATATACCGGTCTGCCGTTGATAACGGACAATATGTCACTGGGTTGTGGGTTGACGATGTTACCTGCTGAACGGGTATCAAGTAAAGGATGGGAGTAACATCTTTTACTTTTTCTTAGTAAAGATAACCACTGTCCCTCGAACCAGAACCCGAATTCTTGCGGTGATAGCTCAGGTTGTAGCATTACGGTTTGTGGTAAAAACTAATTAAAGATACTTTTTTATACCAGCTGTCCACATAGTAAATCACTTCGTCATAAGGGGCTTCTCGATCAGTTGAGGCTCGGCATCCTACCACGCCAAAATAATCAGTCGTGGCACTTATACTTGATAAGGTGAGGTTGATATGTAGTTTCTTACGCAAGGTGCTCTCCACTTGATGCGTCACTCCGGAAGATGCGCACAAGTTTTTCTGGTTGTTTAGGGGTAGCGCTAAGGTTATTGAAAGTAGAAGTATGTTCATGGTCTTACCTTCTTCGTTGATAGTTAATTAATCGTCGTTCGTCATGGTGATGGACGAGAAATCTATGGTGTCCAACATAACATCTTCGGAGTCGCTGTGACTCACCAGAATTTTTTGATACCCCTGAGAAGACATCTCTGAGATAAAGTTAGCCCTGTAGGTGTGGCTCAGTCGTCCAGTAACCTCATCAAGCAGTAAAGGTAGGGGGTCATTCTGTAGTTGTTTTCTGGCTAGGCGTAACGCTAAACCTATGACGGTTCGCTGTAGCCCACTGCCAGCAGCCACGGAGCGTATCACCCCGCCCTCGGTGTATGTGAAGCCTTTATCCCCTCGGTTAAGTTCGTATATCTTCCCCCCAGTTACAGCCTCACAGAAAGCGGAAGCACCCTGCAATAGTTTTGACCACAGTTCGGTACGAACTTTCGCTGTAGCCTTCCTAAGCGCTGACTGGAATGCCTTTAACTCGTCATAACGTTCTCTAGCAGATTGTACTTCTGCATTATGTGCCTTGTGCCTCTCGTCCTCCTTAACCATCTGTGGATAATCCACAAAAGTTAATTCAGGGGGGTTTTCCCTAAGTTTATTGAGTCCCTCCTCGGCCAGTTTTATGGACTCCAAGCTAGGCAAGTTAGTCTTTTCTATTAGTAGCTTATCCCGTATTCTGCAGTGCTCCAGATATGCTGATCTACTCTCTATTAGCGCCCTAACTTCCTCCTCGCTAACCTCTTTCTCCACAGGTTCTTTAAGATCCCCCATAAGCGTTAACTGTTCGTTGTGATCCCGTATCCACTTACTGTCCGCATTTCGTGGAAGGAATCCTTCTATTATTTCATTTATCTTGAACGTGTTTTCTCGGTACTTCTCGTCCTCCACACCTGCCAGCGCTTTCTGGGCATCGGCATACTGTTTAGTGGTGTCATACCTCTTCTTGGCTTCGACGTAATCCTCCTCAACGAAATTTGGTTCAGGTGGGTATTTCTCCAGCTCCAACTCAGCTTCGTAGTGGTGTTTAGTTCTTGCGGCAGTGCTGTTGAGGCCCGCTGGTAAGTTAGCTAACGTATTCTTAGCGTCCTCCACCGCCTCTTCAGAAAGTACTGTGCCACACTTATCACAAACCCCTTGCTCTATGATCCCATCGGCGGTCTCTTTCAGTTTATATTGGTTTACTAGCGCCAATAGCTCCTCCGAGTTTAGCCCTGTACCAGAGCCACTTGGTTTTGCATCACGCCAAAGTCGCAAGGCAGTTCTAGCTTCGCTAAGGGTCTCTAACGTCTCTTTTATTTGTTCATGAACTGCTGACCAATCACCTTTTGGTATTTCCAGCCACTCCTTTTTTCTCTCTTTTAGAGAGGCATTGTACTTCTGATCCTCCTCATACCTCTCACGTTCCTCAAGATAGTTTTCTGGTACGGCACAAGGGTGAGAATCAAGGTAGGCTGATACATCCTGTTGGACCTGCCACCGTTCCCTAAGATTCTTGGCGTGGGCTATCTGTGATCCTGTCACCTCCATAGGGGCTGGCATAGTTAGTGCGTGCTTCACCTCCAATGCCCTAGCCTTATGTGCTACTAGCGTTATCAGGTCGGCTACCTTTGCATCATGTGCTTGTTTTACTTTTACAGAGTTGTCGTACTGTTCCTTATATACCGACAGCTCATCCTTTGACAAGACATCGTAGGTGGGAGTCTGTACAAGGTACGCGTTCAGTTCCTTCAGCTCATCCTTAACCTCGGAATCCACCGCAGAGAGGCGATCGAACCCTGCTATACCTACCACGTTTTCTTCCAGCACCAGAGGGTTAATTAGGTCCACTATTGACGAGGCAGTAACCAGCATTTCTGCTGATGTTGTCACCCCTAGTAGTCTGGTTATGTAGTCCGTGGTGGCCGACTTACCATTGGCTAACCTATCCCCTCCAGAACTTATCGTGGCGGTAGTCTTAGTTCTCACCACCAAGTACTTTTTTCCTTGGTAGGTGAACGCTACGACTACTTGGCTAGACTCTGTACCGGTACGGTATAAGTCCTCTCCCGTTACCCCTGTGCCTGAAAGACCGAATAACGCAAACTGTATGGCATAAAATAACGAGGTCTTACCAGTCATGTTCTCCCCTTTTATTTGCGTAAAATCCTCGGTAAAGTTAATCGTTAGCTTTTCTATTTCTCGTATATTGGTTACTTCTACTTTTCGTATAAACATACTTAGACTTCCAATGTTGGGGTTACTTTTTTAAACGTCTTTTTAAGTTGGTCATACGCCCGTACCAACGCCAAGCCTTGTCCTGTGGCTACCACTTCCTTTTGGATAACTTCTACCAACGCCACACCTGCACATTTTTCCAGCTTGCGTACTTTATAACGACAGTAGGATTTATGCTGGTCTAACGCCTCACTCGCCTTAATAAACGATCCTTTCTTTATAGTCATCCGAAGGCTTTCTAGCCCGGTGTCCTCAAAAAGCATGTCATGCACTCCTCTACTATCCACGGTCAAGGTACCTCCCTAGAGTTTCATTATGTGCTTCACTGAGGTGGGTCTTCACCCGCTCCACTACATCAAAGGAGTCTTCCTCCCTTACCTCTTTTCGATCGGCATGAGGGGTGAGCATCAAGTCACTTTCCAGTTTCCAAGAGATCGCCAGCGCCCCTTTCCCATAGCATGTCTTAGCTATTTTTACTAAGTCCGCTCCAGTCTGACGTTCCCCAGCTATTCTTACTAACTGAGGGAGGGCGTTCGTCATCATGACGAATGATGCCTCGTTAGCAAAATCAGCTATATCCACCTCCATAAAGCATTGTTCCTTTTTTAGCATGGGTACGTGCGTAACCTCCCCAGTATCGGTGTCGTAAGACACGTACCCAAACCCTTTAGCCCCGCCTACATCAGAAAAACTAAGCGGGAACGGGGTACCTATACTGACGATCTTCCCTCCATTAAACGTCCTATGCTGGTGGTTATGCCCTACAAAGGTTACCTTGAAGGTGTCTGACACACACTTCATTAGTTCTTCTGTAAGGTTCAGGCTGGTCTCATCCTCCATGTGCTCAGCCATGCGTATGTTGCAGTGTAGGAGTAGCGTCTTATCCTTCCCTGCGTACTCGATACAGAGTTCCTTTATCTTGGTCTCAAATAACGCTTGGTCTGCTACGTGTGGGAGACATACCAACCCTAAGCCAGGTATCTCAATATGTTCAGTGTCCCCGTACCTCGTGGTGATTAGCTTAGGGGCAAGCTCCTTCACTTGCTTCATCACCTCGAAAGCTGAGTCCTCTCGGTGGGTGTTAGTTACGTCATGGTTACCAGCCAGTACCCAGTCACACGCGGACGCTTGCTGAAGGGCGAATCCTAAACCTTCAGAATCCTTAGGGTTTTTCCCATGGAATAGATCCCCCGCGTGTATCTTTACACTGTCTGGTGAGGCATTTTTTAAGCACTCAATGGTAGCCCAGTGCCGTAACCGTCTTAATTCTAGGCGGTTGGCTGGTGATGTACCTGACATTAGTAAGTGGTCTGCGTGTGTGTCTGATATAAAGTTTATGATCAAAATATCGCCCCTCCTCGGGCGGCTAGAAATACTAGAGGTGAAAGAACCCTAACCCATAGAGGGCGGTCCTTGAAAGCCTTATCTTTTTCTGTCCTAGCGACTGTGTTGGTGTAAGTTACGGGACAAGATAACGCATCACCTTGGGTAGTGTCCACTCTTAGTCGTTTAAATGGAGTCAAAACTATCTCCACTATTTCCGGTGAAGAGGCAGGCTTCATTACCAGATCCACTAACTGTTCTGCTACGCCCTCCACATCCTCGATGCCACCCACCCCTCTCAACATAGCGCGGTAAAGCGCCCTAGTTCTCCGCGTCTTTTCTGCCTTTAACCTCTGTTTAATTTCCTTTTGGGTCGGCTTATGTAAGCGAGGCTTCGCATACCGTCCTAAATCCATCGGCCGATCATGCACCCCAAACCTAGGAGGTACGGCATAGAAAGGTGAACGCTTAGGTCGGTACGACTCGGGATTACTCACTAGCAAACTAAGCACCTCGTACAGGTTGACCATGCCTCCCTTACGCAGCGCGTTCCATGGTCTCGCTTTTAGTCGAAGGGGAGGGCGCACGTCTTTCAGTATCGCAGCTAAGCCTCCAGTACCTATCCAAGGCACGCCATCCTTAATCTCCCTAACACTTACCACCCCTTGATAAAACGTGCCGTCTAGGTACATATTCATAACGGATGGCAGTTCCTTATTAAACTTCTGGAAGGTCAGCCTGTCCGTAGAGAACACATCCCACGGCTGTACGCTACATTCCTCTGGTACACCTACATGGTGTGATGGGGTCTTACCAAGGAATATTTCCAGCGCCTGTTTATCCGTATAGTCTCTGGCTTCTGACCAGCCTACGTTAGCACTGTCGTAAGCGTATGCAGCAGGGAACTTAATCTGACGGGTTGGAATCAACTCTTTAGAGTACAAATAAGAAGGCAGGGAGAATACGCGGTAAGGTTCCGCTATGACCCTTCTCTTAGGTATGCCCGTTGCTCTCTGAAAACACTCAGAAAATCGAGACCACCACAAGGAAAGTAACGGGCGCTGGACCTCTACCGCCACGTTATATTCCCAAGACCCTCTTGCTTTAGCTATTAGCGCCTTCCATACAATGTCGTGCTGGTATATCTCCTCCTCGGTTAGAAAACAATTAAGCCCCACCTCGGTTAAAGGTAAAGGAAGGAAATCGTCTTGCCCCGCTGGAGGGGTCATGAATTGGGCTTCCATCCTTTTTGCTGTGTACCCCTCTACAGAAAACATTTCCCATAAGGGGGCAGGAAACAGCTCCTCTACATCCAGAGGGTCTCGTCCGTTAGGTAGATAGATCATGTTATTTTAAGGTAGGTCCGTCCGGGTGGTATACTTTCCACGGGCTTAGTGCTGATTTCCTCTGCTATTTTAATTGCGTCGAGAAGTCCGGTAAGTCCGTGATCTTCCACGTAAGCAGGTAGGCATGCCACCAAACAGGCTGGCAAATGTGCCTCCTCCACGGGTATATGAGGGTGATACTCCCGTGTTACCTTATCCTCTAATAGCGACGTAACGAACCCAGACATGCTAATACCCATGGCGCAACACAGGGACGTGAAAACCTCGTAACTGCGTATCCCTTCGTGTAGTATCTGGTACACCCTTTGCCTAGACACCCCCATGTTACTGGCCACCGTCTTCATAGGTATCCTAGGCTCTTGGTTAAGGAGTGGCATAATTCTACCCTGTATTACTATACTCAAAACCCTACCCCTTACGCCGTGCGTTCAAGATAATGAAGCAGTAGCGTTAGGTGTGGGTTAGGTCCTTCGCACACGTCTCGCATGGTTTTGTAATACTGACATGGCGATAAGGCCTTCTTTAGCCATGCTGACAATAGTATCTCGTCATTCTTCTTTATAGCCAGCGTTAGCGCGTATTTAGTAGCCAGAGAAATACTACCACTGCGGTCTAATTCGATAAGACACTTTTCTTGTAAACCTCTTGTGTCTTCCCCTTCGATAATTTCTTCCATACTGTTTCCTTTTATTGACATCATAATATTTTCGCCTCACTCTGAAGTAATGGAGGGGTCACCCCTCCAGCTCCGTCTCTAAAGCTATACTTTCTAGCAAAATCCACTTCCTGTGGGCCATTAAGCGCGTGAACCATTTGCCATAAGGCTGTACATGCTAAACTGTCCGCTGTAGCGCCTACACTTAACGCGCTACCACAAGCACTCACTTCCTCGTAAACGTCCTCTGCGGGGAGACTAGCCTCCCACGCCTCTACTTCCACAGGGTTGTCTGGTCTTACCACATAAGTCTCATGGTGAGATACCGCCATGCGAGTCTCCACTACTAAAGCAACCATTCCTGAAAGCACCAGCTCATCCATGATCTCCTGTCTTGCCTTGATGGTATCGACAAGAAGAAAAACTATGTCTCGCTGTTCGGTTAGCTCCAAGTCTTCTGAGGTGGTTACCCACCCCTCCACCGCTGTAACAAGTTGCTGTTCCATGTTCTCATTCACGAACTCAGCGATCTGGGTAGCTTTCTTTCCTCCCACATGCCGAGGGAAAAACAACTGGTTGGCTAGGTTGTGCGCCTCCACGGAATCGTCGTCATAGACGAATATATCGGACATACCGAGTTTGGCTAGATGGTATACCACATGGGAGCCTACTGCACCTGCTCCTATGACATGCACCCTGCGGTCATTCATTATTGGATTAAACACCTCTTGGTGTCTTGCTATATCTATCGTGTTACGTTTTTTCATGGTCTGTATTCCTCGGAGGATCTGTATTCCTCGGATGGTGTGGTTGCTGTTGATTCATTAGTGGTTGCGGGTTCTGGTTCTGGTTCTGGTTCTTGTTCTGGTTCGTCATGGTGATGAACGACTACTTTTCTCTGGTATTTCTCGACATCGTATAAGCTATCCAACTTATACCCATCCCAGTTACTGGCGGTAAAGTTAGCGAAGTCATAAAAATCCGTTACACCTTCGTCTGCCGCTTCATCAAGCATATTAGTGTTAGATAAAAATAGGATAAGGTGGTCTACCAGAGACTCGTAATTCCCTGTCTCAAGACAATCCATCACCACGCCCTCATAAGAGCCGAGACAAGGCTGAGTTGCAGCTTCCCAGGAGTTTGTGTCCAACTTCTCAGAAAAAGGCATAATGCCCCATACGACGTGCGGGTGCGGTATAAGGGCGGAATCTAGTAGTCCTGCCTCATACCGTGACAGATTATAAATCCGTATGGCATCCCGAACGTATCTCATGCGTGTCGCTCCTTTAGTTAGGTCTACGTGGACAAGGAACTTGCCGCAATATATATCACGATCATGATCAGACTGCCCTTCTTGATATTCATCATCGTGAGGATCGAACGTAGCCCTGCCTTGGATATACTCAGTCTCAAAGATTAGCTTCCCATCTACCGTACAATAATTCATCACCTTTGGGTGCGTTATTACTGGAATAGAGTCTGCTGGGGGAGACTCTTCAAGCAGAAGTAACTCGGCTTGAAGAGTCTTATACGTATCAACCTGAGCGGCAAGACGCGTCTGCAAATTACTTAGCATTTCCTGCGCATCCACTATCTCTGCGCGAATTCTAGCAGTCCGATCTAGGTTCACGATACGCAAGGATTCTGGTATGTTCATGGGGTTAGCGAGAGTAGCGTTCTGCTTCTCTACCCCGTATTTTTGGTACGCGTCTATCACCATGTTCTCAAAGTGGACATGTGCTTCTGGGTCTCGTTCAAAACTACGGAAATCTGACTCCTCCACCGCTAGGAACAGCCCACCGTCGTAGACGAAGACCGCCCCAGATACCTGATCCCCTAAGTAAAGTGGTGCGTAAGGGATACCCACCACACCCCAAGAAGACCCAGCCATTGCGTGGCTAAGACCTCTGTACAGAAATATCCCTGCTGGTATCGCCCCCTTTGCTCCGTTAAATTTCGCATAAACCTGTGCATTACCTATAAATTCAGAGAATAATGCACGTCTCCGGCCTTTGCCGGTGTCGTAATGCTCATCTATGAATACCGGTAGGCTATACGTCTCTAGAGGCATTCGTCCTATGTATCTAAGCATTACGCGCCTCCTCGTCCTCAGACACTGCTCTGGCACTCTCACTACCTGCTGATGGTAATAGGTCAGAGCCTCTCTGCCAGCACGCTATCGCCTCGTTACTCATTCCGTATAGATTTGTGAATTCTCTCTCTAATATCTGTGCCATTTTCTTGACATCCCCCGCTATGAAGGCTTGGTACAGTTGACCGTACAGCATGGATGGTGGCGGTGAGTCTACTATAATTATATTGCTTATGCTGTCTACGCCAACATATACCTTAGACAGTATTTCCTTTAAAAACTCGCTGTTACTATCTTCTGTTGACCTTGTGGGTAACGTCGTGGAATACTTATAAGGATCCTCGAATAACGGGGACACCATAGTGCAAGGATGTATGTGGATTTTTACGTCATTACCTCTATTACTAATGTACATGGAGGATAGGGGTGCAACTCTCTCCAGCCTTAGAGAGGTGGAGTAGGTCTTAGTACTATTATGGATATGCACCACCACCTCTGGAGCCTTTACCTCCTTGCCTCGCACCTTTATGGTTAGTTCTGGTATCCGTATGGCCCAAGTGTAATCATCATACACGGTGAATACACTGCCCTTTTTAGTTGTTATCGAACCTACTTCTAGTGTTGGTGATACACCATCAGCCCTCGCTCTGAGAGCTGCCATTTCATCCTCAGTCTCTTGCACTTCCTGCCCTAGCTTAGCAATATTTTCCCATTCCCTACTCAGAGCGTGCTTCTTATCGTGTAAAACGTAGGTAAGCTCTGTTAACCTACCGTTAACCGTGTCGGAATTTTTAGCAGGAATTACTATTCTAGTACTTCCCTGAGGTAAATCTCCATCAGAAATCTCGCCAAATATTCGTTCGACGAGTGGCTCCAGAACCTTGATCGAGCCTGATGATGAGAAAATATCCCGCGAGGATATTAGCACCTTCTCGCCTCCTTCTAGCTGTACCGCGATGGCTACTATCTTATTCTCATACTGGAAAAGTATATTATTCACTTTGTCCAGTCCTTCTGCGACGTACACGACACTATTTAACGAGGTATACTCAGTCTGGAATATGTGCAGGGATTTAGGGTCTTTCAGGCTGAACACCGCTTCGGTCTCTACTAGACCTTCAGCCTCCACCGTGTTATTTAAGTAATTCCCTAAGCCAATTCTCTTGGAGTATACAAAAGGTATTGGCGGGTGGTTCAAACACCAAGGTAATATATCGGCATCGGATACTATCGTTCGTCGGTTTCCTTGCTCGTTTACATCATTAGGGCCTGCCATCCAGCCCCAAATATGCGGGTAATTAGGTATCCTTTCTGGTGTGACCACCAAAGCACCTTTGACTACTGCTTCGTAAAGGTTTCCCTCAAAAGGTATTATGTTGTCGTTCATAATTAGTTCTCTCTCTCTCGTTGTGTTTCTAAAAAATATCGTTCATCATCGTGATGAACGGACGTCCGTTAAATTGAGGTTTGTACGCTCCTAAGTAGCTTTACATTCGTTAAACCTAAGCACCTCAAACCCAGTAAATAGCCACCCAGCCCCGTCTTCTGATGATGCCTCTAGTAGCGTTTTAGTGGGTGTTAAGTCACCCATAACACCCTTCTCGTTTAATCTCTTATAGGCCTCCTCGTGCTCAACCAGCACGCCTGTACCTATTACCTCTCCGAATAGGAGAATAGGTATCTCATGTCTGAGATTTCTTAATCCTTTCTCAGCCAAAACATCCACCGAACCACCTTCTGCTATAGTCTTACCGCAGTCCCTCCCTAAGCTAAACCCATAATCCCATACAGACCTTATACGGGCGATATTTTTCTCGTACCCAGCGAACTCTATGTGAGTCTCCACCACGGATAATAACCCGTCTCCTACTACCGTGAGCTGGCTGTCCTCCAGCACTTCGTCCAGCCATGTCTTACATCTTGATTCAGGGTCCACATCATGTATGCCTACCACAATGCCTTGTGCAATACCTAACAAGGCTACCTCGCTTAGCTCTTGATAAGCATCCAAAAATAGGGAATCACCTCTCGCCAGCCCCTTCCCAAGAGAGATCAGATCACTGTCAAATGCCGCTAGATGTTCACCCCATAGTTCGAGTTCGCTAAGTGAGTGGGTTATCCCCAACTCCAGATAGCTAATAGCTTCTGCATATTCTTCATCCATATCCTCATCATAAATTTCATCTACGAAAGGGTCTGGAGAGGTGTCCACTTGACCTATATACCCTGACAAACCCCTTCCTCTCCCTTGCCAACCCCCTACTCTGGAACCTTGCCACCCGTATTGGGTTGAATTTGTAGCCACTTTGACATGCTTCAACTGCTTTTTGAGCGCCTTTATTCTGTCTGTATTGGTATAGACAATCGCCACCGAGAGGTTCTCCCATACAAGGTTAAGCCCTAGGTCGATAGCATCGAAGCGTATTTCCTGCTTCTTATTTATAATTATCCTTACCATCTTTTCTCCGTCGGAATAGTTAGACAGAAATTTCTGAATAGTTACCTCATCGTCCGCTGATGGCTTTACCGGCATGTCCACATGGGAGTGGCAGTGAACCAGTAGGTCTGATAATTCCTCATCTTCGTCCATCATGTCTTCCCGCATCTTTGCCTCTTGCTCAGGCTCGATGTCGGCATCCACGGAGGTTACCGTCTGCTCTGGTATTCGTATTGGTCCATGCACTAGCCACACGTTGTCCTCGCTTACGGATAGGTGGGCATAGAATGCTACCTCGGTAGCTACGGCATTTATTGCGTATAGCATTTCATTGTAGGTGTCATAGGCTATTTGACCTATAGGTGGGGTTTTCTCGTGTAGCACTCTCAGCTTACTCATATCATTTCCTCGGATGTATAACGTAAAATTACCAGCCACCATTGGCCTGTAATTGTTGAATTTAAAATAGAGGTCGGAACACGACTATCGACCTCTAGCCTACTTAGTAGGGCTTGGTGCTACTGACTACAACATTAAACTTAGTCTTGTGCTTTGTCATCGACATGCTCTGATTCAACATTTTTAGTTCCAGTAAGGTCTATGGCACAGGCTTCAACCTCTTCAGGTAGTTCCTTACTCACGGCGTTTATCGCTTCTACACGACGTGCTAACTCTATCGTCTGCTCAGCACATGAGGTAGCTACCTCAAGGCGTATGTTCCAGTCCTTGACCGTGTTATCCATTTCTGTAGCATTAAGTACGCTAATGACTAGCGGGTAATCCGTGTCATCAGCTTGCGCCTCCTGTACGCTCATTGCACGCTTCTTGGTAACTACTCCTATCATGCCTGGGTTACCTGTTATAACTAGAGAACCTACCTCCACTTTGTTCTTAGCTACGACAGGTGAGAGTATGCAAGGCGTGCTCAAACCTTCTGGATTACTACGACGTTTAATCGCCTTCTTGTTACCGAACTCCAAAGGGTCTGATAAAGCTACCTCACACACCGTCAATCCCTCAGTCATTAGTAACGCTAACTGGGTAGCTCTGTTAGATGACTTAGAGCCTCCTGCAAAAGAGATTCTAGTGTAGGTATGTGCCAGCGCTGACCCAGATAACTCCACCCCTCCAGATGATGGCTTTAAACCTGAATCAAGCCCTAGTTTTTCTTTAAGACCATCAATAGTCAGGGTGTCGTCGATGGTGACTGGTCCCGTAGTAGACATTGATGGGGTTATTACTCGTATAGTTGTAGTACTCATTTATTTTTCCTTACGTTAAGTTTTAGTTAAATGGCTTCGTTCATCGCCATGATGAACGGAGGTTAAGAGGCTGAAGCCGTGCCTCTGTCGTTACTTCTTACTAAAAAATATGTTTACCTAATGTAATACTTCCCATAAGTCCGCTATCGACTTCGCGACCTTCACCGTCACCGTCCCCATTAAAACTACTCTGTCGCTCCTCTAGGCAAGACTTACACAAGGCTGTCGGTAGTGGGTCATCTTCGTTATAACTAATGCCATACTCGTTGTAGTCATATTCACTATCTAGTACGACCTCGCCTAGGTCACTCAACGTAGCCGCCAACTGCTCTTGTTCTCCTTCAGACCAAGAATGCTCCTCTATCTGAGTAAGTACCGAGTAGTCGTCCCCATTATCAAGGTCATATGTACATCCTTGTATTCTTGATACTAGGCCACCACAGTCCTCACAGGTCACCTCTATCGTATAGGTAACGGTTGAGTCAATGTCTTGAATACTGGTACTAAACATCTTTTGGTACCACCTTGAAGGTTCTTGATAGGTTGTCGTAATCCACCTCACAACCTGTAAGATGCTTGAGGTTTCCTATTATCAGTTCGTCTCTCATATCTACATCAACCCCGCCCACTAAGGCTTGGATGATTATGGATCTAGCCTCCCATACAGGAAGCTCCTCTTCGTCTATATCGAACTTTGCTGATAGCGTTCGTTTCTTTGGTATTGTCATGTTAATCTCTTGTTACGTTAAGTTAATGTTCAGCGTTCATCACCATGATGAACGGAGGTTAAAACAGATGAAATCTCTCTCATTTGTATATAGCACCCATTATAGCACACTTTAAGGCGTTTGTCAACCCCTAGCATTGTCATTTTCAGCTAGGGTCACTAAATGCGCTACTCTTCTCAGATACTCAAAACACTCAGTGTGTGCGTATGTCCCTAACCCTCTGAGTAGGTCGCCACCGTAATGTTACTCATATCCAACTTATTTCCTGTTATGGTTTCGTAAGCCGTCCCTATATCGGCGTGATCGGATATTATCTTCGTTGATTTTGGTCCTTTCATACCGTCAGCTATACCCGCTATCACCAGCTCTGCCTTCCCGCTATTCTCTAGGAATAATAGCGTCATCACACCCTGCTTATTTCCCACTATGTGTCGCCCTATTAGGGCGTTCTTCTCTGAATGGTATAGGGCGTCCAATACTGGATTCCCTCCTTCATTCAGGATGTGCGCAAGGCAGGCTGCGTGGATAGATACCCCTAACGCTTGATACACTAGTTGTCCTAATTCCACCACTTCCTCGTTGGTCTTTGCTATCGGCATCTTAACCTTAATCTCCTTTAACCGTGCGTTAGCCTCTTTATATAGTCCAACTACTGTGTCTACGCCTATCCCTGTACTAGGGTACTCTGATTCACTCATATTTCTTTCTCTCTCTCTTTGTTTTGGTTCGTCATGGTGACGAACCGATAATATTACGTATTATTGGGGTCTAATGGCGTACCGTTTTTAGTAAACAGCCTACCATCATTAACATCTACACCAGCCTTCAAGGATAGGGCGGTGTTGTCTCCTTCTGCTAAGTCTTTTAGTACACTTGATAGTGCTACTTTCTTCGCGGTTCTACCAAGACTTGAGAACACATACGCTCTAGGTTTATTTGGGTTGTCCGCTGAAGACAGCTTATGTCGACGGTACTCTTCTGAAGCTCTCACAAACTCCTCCAAACCCTCTATCAACTCCATAAGCACATCCCCAGCATAGGTTGGTTCGCACCCTGTTTTCGTCCGAGTCATAAGCCGTACACCCATGATCTTTTCCACCTTAACTATCTTTAGGCTTACCGCGGGCTGAGAAACCCCAAGCGCAAGGGCTGCCCCAGTGAAACTCTCCGCCTCGTAGACCGCTTTGAATACTCTCAGCTCGTTACTCATGAAGAGTTCATCCATAATAGACCCCCGTATCACTGGGGGTTTCTTGGTGTCGTGCTTACTTTTCATTTTCTTTCTCCTTCGTTGATAACTTTACGGTCATATTACAAACAACCGCTTGTTCGACTTCACCTGTTGATACGTCCTGCATCCTATAGTGTACGCCCAACGCGGTGTCCTTAACCTCGCCGATATCTGCGTAATGCAAGACGTATCTACGATCAGCCATTATCGGGTCTCTCCAATGTCATTAAATCCGACAGAGATTTGATAGATGCCCCACTCGCTGTTTTTACTTCTTCACTAAGCCCTTCTATAAGGCTGTTTGCATACTGACGATGCTCAGCTGGCACATACTTAAGCAAGGCCAGGACCAGTCCTCTGCAGATTTTGAACGGCTCCTGCTCCTTCTCACAATGATCTACTAATTGCTCCACCCCTGAGTTGATGCTCCCACTTATTGGGGCAAGTTCTGCAGGGCAAGGGTGAAGGTACTTAATATCCACCATAGCTTTCAAGGTCACCGTTAGGTGACTTTTTGAGCCTTTAACATACGCACAATTATTGCAAAATTTTTCACGCACTTGGATTAGTTCCTGTATGGTCTTATTACTATTTTTCATTGTGAAATCTCTCCCAGCACTGCGCTTTATTGGGTTGGTTAGAGCAATCATCTACCATCTTCCCCAGTAAGCTACCCCCATCAAGTTTGTCGCACTCGACCATAAAGCCTTTTATCTCTAAGCAGTCATCTGTCCGTGCCTTAAAAGGGCAAACCAACTCCTCTATGTGCCCTGGCTTCTCTCCTTGTAGGAATGCACTGTAAGCAACTCCTTTGGTGTCCATGTCTATCACTCTATTGCCATAGTTGTTCTTACCTGTGGCGATTACTAAACCGTAGTTGTCACGGTACACCCGCTTAACCCCAGTAGCTTCTAGTCTTCCTGAGAACCGTTCAAATATTTTGTGTTGAGCGCCTGTTCCTTCACACTGATAACACATTATAGCAGCTCCGTTACGTTCTAATGGGCTGGCAAGTACGCCAGTACCGTTACATTTTTCGCAATTTATCGTTAATTCAATCGTTTCCATGTTGTCGTCCTCTTACGTTATTTATAGGTTGGTTCGTCGCCATGACGAGCCGACCACCTTACCCCTACTTCTATAGCCCGTGCCTCTATTTCTACAAGACATTTCGTAGTCATCGTCGTCATCGTCGTCATCGTCGTGTTCCTCTATTAAAAATTTACAGCAAGGGTGATCCCATGCCTTCCGCATACGCTTCTGGACACTGCTCTTTTGAGGGGTAATAAGGTGACCCTCTATCCCATGCTATGTCCTTACTAAGTACCGATACCACGCCTGGCGTTATTACCCACGAATTGCTAATCCTCCAGCACGCTTGCCACGTCTCCGTGGGATTCGGGTTCTGCTCTACCGGCACGACGAACCCGTCTCCACCTCCTACCAGCGGGTACTTAGTGTTACTAATGCGTATCACAAGAGGTACCTCTGAGGCGGTGTTCTTTTGCCACTTCTAGGGCGCGTTCTTCTATTTCTACCAAGGTCTTAGTGGCTAATAAAAACTTATTCTCCTCAACCTCGGTAGCAAAACTGTTTCCAAGACTGACCAAGGTTTCATCGTGCGGGATGTGCATATTAACCTCGTCTCCTCGTGGTATGTCTGTGGTGGTCTTACCACAGGCACAAGTTACCCACGAGCCTGCATCCATATAATCCTGAAGGGTGAACCCTCTAACGATCCTAGCTTTATCCGCATCCCAAGTACCTTTAATAGCCGTTAGAATGCGCTGACCCCATACGGAGTTCTGTAAACCTGCTTCCGTCAGTATTTTAGTTACTTCGCTTAGCTCTTTACTTCCCATGACGGGTCTCCTTCGCCACTTCTATGGCGAACTCAAGTCCGAGGTTACGAAGCCTATGATCGAGAGGCGCGCCTTCGCCGCCCTTCCTAGGCACCCCTATTGCCTCCCCACAGGCGCAGGGTTCCTCGTCAGGGTAACGAACGAAGTTTTCCTTGCAAGGTTCAAACATCCGCATCATCAGCCACTGACTATCCGTCATTTCAGCAGCTTCAGCATGGGGGCTTTTGTACTTCGTCCACCCACAAAGCGGTAATCCTGTGATTTCCCACGCCTTCGCTATTTCCGCCACCTCATCAAGCGTGAACCTATCGTTAGGATAGCAAAACCTGTGATAGAACATCCTACCTAGCGGGTTGGGTTCAACATGAGTTATTAATCCCCATGTGAATATGAACTTTTTCACCCCGTATATTACACCACCAACGATCTTTACCAGAGTTATATCGTTGGCGATTAAAAATTCACGGTCTGCTTCAGTTAATTCTATTACTTCTATTACTTCTGGCATGTCGGTATCTCATTCTGGTTTTGGTTTTGGTTCTCCGTTACACTGATAACCTCTAGTACCCCTATTGTCAGGAAGCAGGAGAACCATATTAGGGCCAGGAGGTAGCGTAAGTCTAAAGAAGTGAACTTCATCTCTAGGAGTCCGTAGATGGCGATGCACCCAAATAGGATGGTCATTATGATTTTCAGGTCTGTTATATCTATATCCATGTCGTGTTTTCTCTTGGTTGGTTGGTTGGTTGGTTGGTTGGTTCATCACCATGACGAACCGATGGTTAAAGGATGTGCGCCACCGTCTTTGAAGTCCTGATACACAGGGCATAAGTCGATTGATTCTGCACCTTGCGACACCGCGCAATTCAGGTTGCCCGTACCGTCTAGATTCTCTATACAGTTCTGGCACAATCTGTGGTACGGCATGTCACACAATGTCGCTAGAGTTATCTTATTAAGGGTTAAATACTTCGCGTTCCTTAGCGACTGCTCATAGCGCCCCTTAACAGAGTTACGGTAACGGCGGTGCATCGCTTCCCCTTGTGCCGATGCTCGGTATGCTCGTTGCCTGGCACGGGTACAAGCCACGCACCGAAGCCTCCTTGAATCCTGGTAGAACTCTGGGAATGCTTCCTTGCAAGTGTGAGAGGAACATTTCTGCTGTGGTTGTGTTTTGTTCATAATGTTGTCGTGTTTGTCGTTCGTCAGGGTGATGAACAAGAGGGCTAATCGAGTCTCTCATCCATTACAACCCCCATTATAGCAGGATTATAGGTGTTTGTCAACCCCTAGACTTGTCCTAATCCCACAGCCTTTTGAAGGTATCTGAAGCCGTCCAACACCTTTTCCTCGCGTCGTAACGCATGTTGCCAGGCGCAAGCGTCTCATACTTACGCTACATTAGTGCTATGGGTAGGTACTAAGGAATGAATGAGGCAAGAATAGGGGCTTCAGGAAGGGAGGTGGGCAGGAAGGGAGGCGGGGGCGGATTTTCCTTTAATTACCCCATTTCTAGTACGTGTATTAACTCTGTTGCAGGGTAGGTTAATTGCATGTGAATAGTTTGCATGCAACATACTTTCTACACTTCGCTTTTTGACCCATTTTTTCTGAAAAAAGTGGTCAAAATTTAACCAATTCAGTGTAATTATTATGTGTGTTTATGTAGGTATTACCTAACCTCATATGTTCACCTTTTGTAAGTTTTATGCTCAATCTTCTGTAGCCCTTACAGAGTGCAGGTTTCCAAGGATTTACTGGTTTTCGTCTTTTATTATGAAACTTTTTTATAGGGGTATGACCAATTAAATTAGGGGCCATTTTCAGACTTTTTTTAATTTGTCAACTACATTAGTTTATTAGCAAAAACTTATATACTGCATTAACCTGGCTCTTTGTGTGGGTATGTGGGTAAATAATCCCATTTGCGATAAACGTTTGTTATTTTGTAGGGAGTTTTTGCTGTTTTTTAGCCTCTAGGTCATAAAACTTGTTTATTCGGAGTGGATTTCACTACTTTGTACTTTTATTATTAAATGCATTAATACTAAGTTCTTAGGTTTGCTAAGAGCAAGACAGGTACAGGGCTATACGCTGATTTTAAGCTAAAAATCACGAATTAGAGTTTATTGGTCGGGTGTAGTGCACTAAATCAGGGTTTCCTAATATACTGATTTAGTGTGGTCAAAAAATATACACAGCCTTACAGGACGCGCTCAATTCACCGTATTGTTTGTGTGGTATTTGATTTTGATAAGTTTAGTTAATCAAGTTGATTCTCATTTTGCGACTGTACGTAGATTTAAAGGGTGTTTGTTGGTTGTTGACTGGGTAGGTACTTGGAAACTTTTTTCGTTGGTCAGGGGATGTTGTAGGTGGGTCATGGAAGGGGGATGGGAAGGGGGATGGGAAGGGGGATGGACGGAAATAGGGGCGATTTTGGGGGTTCTGAAGGGGTTGGGTAGGGGGATGGGTAGGACGGAAATAGGGGCGATTTTGGGGATTTTTTCAGGAGGTCGTCTGGGAGGCGCACTGCATAGGGGCTGGCTTTGACGAGGGTTTTTATTGTGCAAGGACGTTGGGCACTATATACTATGGATATGGGCGCAATGCTCTGACATTTTACTTCAGGTTTCGGGAACGGGTCAGGTGAAAATGGGTGGGATTTTGATTTCCCCCAAAGGTCCGGTTTTGAAGCAAAATTTTTTTCTAAAAATTTTCCACACTTTTTTTTCTTAAAAATCGCAAATTTATTTTTTAAGTATATCCAAAATCTAAAACCCATCAATTATTTTCGTAGTAATCCTCAAAAAGCGCTGTAAGCAAAGCACCAAGTTGGTTTAGACCATCACCAAGCTGGTATAGACCATCCCCAAAAAGCACCAAAAGCACTAAAGAAATATCTGCCGTCTAAAACCGCCACTTCCATCAAGAAAGATAAGTACTTGTTCTATATATATATTCTTTTAATAAATAATAAATATATATATAAGATGTTATTACGTATGTTCTTCATTTCTTGTTAATTAGTGGCGGAGTTTTCGTTTTTCATAAATTATCGTATTTTTCCTTGTTGATTCAGACGCTTGCAAGTAACAGTTAAAAACTTATTAATGAATTTCTTGATGCATTGCATGCAACATTTGTGTCAAGTTTTCAGAATAGACACCGCTGAAAGGCATTGTATAAGGCTTCTTTCCTTGTTTGACAATCCTAGTTTTTTGTGAAAGCCTATTATTTTCACTTTTTACCTAGATTTTCCGAAAAAATCCTGCTCTGTTTCCTGCATATTCCGCAAAACCTATACGCTGTCCGATCTCCAGCCCTATTGATTTTCCCTTGCAATTCATGTAAACACCCTTGATTTTGCCTTTAAAAAAACTTCATGGGAAAAAAATCCCAAAACCTTAATCTGACTTCCTTAAAAAAACCCGACTTGAATTCTAATCGTATTCCCTTGCCTCCCCCTTGCCTCCCCCTTGCCTCAGAAACCGCGTCATCCTTTAGTTGTGTGGTGTTTGCTTGTGTTCGGTTCTGCCTGCGGTTCTGCCTGCATCCTTCTACCCTCCATTGCTTGATCTAAAGATTATATATGACGTTACCAGATATTATTATATTAAAAATCAAAACCCCTAAATTCGGCCTTATTTTGGGGCCCTTTAAATCTATTTTTTAGATCATTATCGCTTTATCATTCGGAAAATAGGTTTGCACATTCTGCTTGATTCGTGTAAGAAAACGTAAAAAATCGTGTTTCAAATAGATATACATTATAAAGGTCATAAGTTTTAGGGCAATTTTTGGCATCAAAATAGGTAATGTGGGTATCAGCCAAATAAAATAAAGAAAATCTATTAGGTTTTGGTTTTTCGGTAAAAATTTTATTCATACTATTCAAAGGGTTACAGCTGATAAGTAAGGTAAAATTCCCATACCAGTCGGTATGTAATTTCCAACACCCCCTCGAAACCCTGCTATAGAGGGAAATTAATAGCTTCGTAAAAATAATGAAAATAATTTTCGATTTTTAAAAACTGCTGAAAATAAAAAATTTTTATTTGCAGATTTTTTCAGATTTCAAAATTTGACATAAAATAAATAATGTGTTAGGAAATTAAAATCACACCAAGATTTTTAGGTAAAATCGCTGTGGTGGCGGTAATTACAGGGCTAAAAAAGGTGCATAAAATGGTTGCGGTGTTGTGTGAAATGTGCTAGGAAAAGCTAGGAAAAACGGGAAAAGAGGGAAAAGTTGGGCAGGTTGAATTTCCTTCGAACGACTTGTTAGTTTTTTCGAAAAAGAATAGTTATTGGTTGCTTTATCGGCAAAAGTGTGAATGAGATTACTCTTGGTATCAAGGCTGGATAGCGCGTTCATCACCGTGATGAACGAATTTCTTGCATAAAAATCAACTCAGGTTATACGTTGATAAAAATTTCTTTGGTAAAAATAGACTGGGAAAAAATTCACATAAAAAAGTTGCCGGTAAAAATTCAGGCAGTACTAAAAAAGTGGGTGAAGTTTCTCGCGCTGATAACAAGTGAAAAAGGTTTTTTGTGTTTTGGTTTTTTATTGGTTTTTTATTGGTTCGTCATGGTTCGTCATGGTGATGAACGGGTTTTTGGTCTTGGTCTTGGTCTTGGTCTTGGTCTTGGTCTTGGTCTTGGTCTTGGTCTTGGTCTTGGTCTTGGTCTTGGTCTTGGTCTTGGTCTTGGTCTTGGTCTTGTGTTGAACGGACTTAATCTGATTTTCCTTGACTACCGTTCATCTGATTTTCCTTGACTACCGTTCATCTGAAACATGGTCGTTCGCCTGAGAAAAATTGACTCACTGAGAACGCTTGTGAGGCGTTTAAACTGAAAGGGAATAGTAAGGGTGCTTAGACAGTGGATCGCTTGTGATAGCTTAAATGGCGCTCAAAGGGCGTTTATAACTGGCGCTCAAAGGGCGTTTATAACTGGGGGTGTGGGGTGTGGTGTGGGGTGTGGTGTGGGGTGTG
>Ga0256839_1000269_pt1 | contig 67574 bp, 62 predicted proteins | sample 354166metaG_FD_185968 | JGI IMG/M metagenome (GOLD analysis project Ga0256839, IMG submission 185968) | Hydrothermal vent microbial communities from Mid Atlantic Ridge, Atlantic Ocean - 354-166 | ecosystem: Environmental > Aquatic > Marine > Hydrothermal vents | place: Atlantic Ocean: Mid...
GCTTGGTCAGGTGGAGTTGAAGACATGTTGCCGCGTGTGCCGGATTTGGATAATTTGCGAAAGTTGTCGTCATGAGGTATCAAAATTCTCTCGTTCGCCGCGCTCCAAAATGGGGGTGGATTGTGTCTATGGTCGTATTTGTTGGTCTGTTGGTTGCGCTCTATTCTATCAAAGCGCACACGCTTGCCGCAAAGGCCAAGGTAGCTACATTCGAGCAAGCGCTTATATCTGAAAGACAAGCCATACAAATGCTGTCAGCTGAAATTGCCCATTTGGAAAGCCCGGAAAGGTTGCGGGTTTTGTCGAGTGGGCAATTGAATTTGCAGCCAACGCCTGCTTCGCGCACAATGACTTTGGCGCAAGCCGCGCAGGTAATTGCGCAGAAGCCACTATCCGAAACAACACCAAAAACGGGTGGGGTGCAATGAACGAAACGCCCCCTCATGCTTTGCCGAACCTGTCGTCAGGTAATACATTTTTGGACGCTGCGCCGACATTGTCGGTTCAGGACGAAGAAGCGCAATTTATTCGCCAAGCTCGTGTGCGCATTATCATGGGTGTGGTAATATTTTCCTTGTTTTTGCTGTTACTGATTACCCGTCTGGCGGAAGTGTCTCTCTTGCGGCCATCAAAATCATTTACGCCCATGACGACAAACCAAGTCAAGACCCGTGCCGATATTGTAGACCGCAATGGTGAATTGTTGGCGACCAGTCTGGAGACATATTCGCTCTATGCGGATCCGCGTAAAGTTTGGGATGCGGTAGCTTCGACCGAGGCGATTATATCGGTTTTGCCCGACCTTGATCCGGCTATTGTCGAGGAGCGGCTGGCATCGAAAAAGTCATTTATCTGGATTAAGCGTAATTTGACGCCCAAAGAGCGGCAATTGGTGTTCTCGTTGGGTCTGCCAGAGCTTGGCTTTCAAATCGAACCTAAGCGGGTTTATCCGCGCGGAAACCTTGCCGCCCATGTGCTTGGTTTTACGGATATAGATCTTAACGGTACGGCGGGTGCAGAGCGGGCATTTGACAAGCGGTTATCTGAAAAAGACGCGGCGCCCGTAAAGTTATCCATAGATATGCGTGCACAATTTGCGCTGGCCGACGAACTTGGTATGGGCATGGAGAAATACCAAGCTATGGCGGCTTCGGGTGTTGTGCTTAATATCAAAACCGGAGAAATACTGGCTATGGCATCTTTGCCAGATTTCAATCCGAACCGCTCCGGCACAGCTTTGCCCAATAATCGCCTTAACCGTGCCTCAATGCAGCTTTACGAGCTGGGTTCAACATTCAAACCAATCACAATAGCGCTGGCGCACGAGACTGGCGTGGTGTCGGTCGGAGAGAAATTGCCTGTGCATAAACAACTGGTCATACAAAAAAAACCTATTAAAGACGACCATCCGGTACATGTGCCGCTCGGAGTTTATGATATATTGGCCAAGTCGTCCAATCGGGGTGTGACATTATTGGCGCTAAAAGCGGGCGGTGATGCGCAGCAAGATTTGCTGAAACGGCTCGGCCTGTTTGACCGTGTACCCATGGAGCTTAAAGAAAGCGCCGCCCCCTTGGTGGCGAGTGAGTGGCAAGATATTACAACGGCTACGGTCTCCTATGGTCACGGAATTTCTGTGACGCCTTTGGCGCTTGCGACGGCGTTGGCAACGCTTCTCAACGGCGGGCAATATATTGCGCCCACCATAGAAAAACACCAAATCGGGCAAGCCATAACTTCACACCGCGCTGTATCAAGCGCAACCTCTCAACATGTGGTTGATACCATGCGCTATGTGGTCACCGATGGTACGGGCAGAAACGCCGCCGTTGAGGGTTACGCGCTTATGGGCAAAACCGGAACGGCGGAAAAATTGATCAATGGAGAATATGTTAAAAAGCGCTTGGTAACATCATTCGTGGCGGCTTTCCCTCATAGGGATCCGCACTATCTGGTATTTATAGTTTATGATGAACCGAAAGCTTATGATGGCAGTTGGGGCTATGCCACGGCGGGTTGGAACGCGGCGAAAACCGCTGGCGCAGTGGTTGAGCGCATTGCGCCCGTCCTAGGTATTAAGAAGACCGTGAAGGTTGCAGCGCTGAGAGACGCAAAAGTGGGGGGCGGCCAATGATGCTCTCCGCGTTGATAGCGCCGCAAAAAATGTCTGGTTCTGATGTGGGCATTACCAACTTAACTGCGGATAGCCGGGCTGTCCGTGCGGGGAGTTTGTTTGCGGCTTTGCCCGGTACGCTTGCCGATGGTCGTGATTATATTGAAGCTGCCCTTGAGAACGGTGCATCCGCTGTGTTGAGCTTGCCGGGGCTAGCGGGTTTGCCTGTGCCTTATATAGAGAGCGCGGAACCGCGCCAGTTATATGCGCAAATCGCGGCAAGGCTACACCCCGGCCAGCCGGAAACAATGGTGGCAATGACCGGAACAAATGGCAAAAGCTCAACTATAGAGTTTTTGCGGCAAATATGGGAATATACAGGCAAAAATGCGGCCTGTTTCGGGACGCTCGGCGTGACGACCAGCGAGGGCGTAGACCCGCTTAAGCACACTACGCCGGACGCGGTTGCTTTGCACCAAACTTTGCAAGGATTAGCGCAGTCGGGCATCACCCATGCGGGCATGGAGGCATCTTCTCACGGTCTACAGCAGTACCGATTGGACGGCGTCAAATTGGCGGCGGTGGGTTTCACAAATCTAACCCAAGATCATTTTGATTATCATGATACTATGGAAGATTATTTCACCGCAAAATCGCGCTTGTTCACAGAGTTAGCGTCCAAAAATATTCAGGCAAGGGGTATTCCGGCAGTTATGAATGTCGATGGTGAATATGGTCTACGTATGGCGGACTTGGCGCAAAGCTCTGGACTGGATGTGATGCGGGTCGGCTGGGCAGGGGATGATATTCGCATAGCCGAAGTAACCCCGCGTGCATCGAGCCAGGATTTGGAACTGGTTTGGGACGGCAAGCGTATTAAAGTCGAACTGCCATTGGCCGGAGAGTTTCAGGTTTTGAACGCAGTCAGTGCGCTCGGTCTGGCGGTGGCAACAGGCGTTTCCAAGAAAACGGCTCTGGAGGCTCTGCCGCGTTTGAGAGGCGTTGCCGGGCGTATGGAAATGGCTGGTCGCACCAAGGACGGCGCGCCCGTATTCGTGGATTTCGCCCACACACCGGACGGGCTGGAGAAACTCCTGCGCGGCGTCAGGCCGCATACTATGGGGCGGATAATCGTGGTCTTTGGTTGCGGTGGTGACCGCGATCCGGACAAGCGCCCGAAGATGGGCTGGATTGCCGAAAAGTTGGCTGATATGGTGATTGTCACAGATGATAATCCGCGTAGCGAAGTTCCGGCAGATATTCGTGCAGCCGTTATGGTAGGCTGTCCAGATGCCACCGAAATTGGCGGCAGAGCGGAAGCAATTGCGCACGGAATTTCATTGCTCGCAAAGGGTGATTGTCTGGTGATAGCGGGCAAAGGCCACGAGCAAGGGCAAGTCGTCGGCAATAAAATTATTCCGTTTAGTGATGTTGCGGTGGCACGGAGGTTTTTACCATGAGTGCGCTTTGGACACATATTGATGCAGCAAATGCAACGGGCGGTAAAGCGGTCGGGGACTGGTCTGTGAACGGATTGTCCATAGATACGCGTTCCTTAAAGAACGGTGATTTGTTTATACCCCTCAAAGACATACGTGATGGTCACGACTTTATCCCGATGGCCTTGGAAAAGGGCGCCGGTGCTGTTATTTCTGAACACCCGATTACAGATGCACCTGCACTGATTGTCGAGGACAGTTTAAAGGCGCTGGAAGATTTAGCCATTGCGGCGCGAAAACGATCCGGAGCGACACGCATTGCCATAACGGGCAGTGTCGGCAAAACCAGCGTCAAAGAAATGATTGCCCATATTTGCCGCGCAGTCGGACAAACTCACAACTCTATCAAGTCGTTCAACAACCATTGGGGTGTGCCGTTTACATTGGCAGGCATGGCCAAAGACACCGAGTACGGCGTGTTTGAAATGGGCATGAACCATGCTGGCGAATTGGCGGCATTGACCAAGATTGTCCGCCCGAATATTGCCGTGGTTACCAAAGTCGCACCTGCACATTTGGCACACTTTAATTCGGTTGCGGACATTGCAAAAGCCAAGGCGGAAATCTTGTCTGGATTGGCGGATAGCGGTATGGCTATTTTGCCAAAGGATAGCGATTATTTTGATGTACTTCGCACGCATTGCCAAGGAGAGTGGCAATCATTTGGCTGGTGTGCGCGCGCCGATGCGCAAATACTTGTTTCGCGCCAAACCGCGCATGGGAGCGTGTCTACAATACATATTGCAGGGCGGGAATATGAAGTTAACTTGCCAATTGCCGGCGCGCATTGGGTCGAGAATGCGGCCTGTGCTTTGCTGGCTGTCCATAGTGCAAATATAGATTTAGATAGTGCAGTTAAAGCGCTGAAAACTTTACCTAATATACAGGGTCGTGGTGAAGTTCATGCGCTGTCCATTAAAGGTAAGTCCGTCATTTTAATCGACGAAAGTTATAATGCAAATCCGGAAAGCATGGCGGCGGCCATTGCCGTCTTGGGGCTAAATATAGGCCGTAAAATTGCCGTGTTTGGGGATATGTTAGAGCTTGGCGATGGTGAGAACGCTCTCCATGCAGATTTACTTGAACCGATACAATCCGCGAAAATTGATCAGGTTCTTACCTGTGGTGTGCGGATGAAAAACCTCTATAATGTGTTGCCAAAAGCCGTAAACGCAGGTTGGTTTTCAGGCCACAAAAAATGTCTTGCGGGTTTGTTAGAACAGGTTCAAGACGGCGATACAATTATGGTCAAAGGATCAAATGCTTCTGGTATGGGCAAACTGGTAGCGGCACTAAAAACACAACAAACAATAAAGGAATGCGCCCATGCTCTATGAGTGGCTAACACAATATTCTGACGATTTCCAAGTGTTCAATTTGTTCAATTATATCACGTTTCGCACTGGCGGGGCGATTATGACATCTATGCTCATTGCTTTCATATTCGGGCCGAAATTGATCCGGGTTTTGCGGATGAAACAGGGCAAAGGCCAGCCCATCCGCGAGGACGGCCCCGAACGCCATATCATCGAAAAGGCGGGTACGCCAACTATGGGCGGCTTGCTGATTTTGGTCTCTATAGGCATATCGACCTTGTTATGGGGGGATTTGAGCAACCGTTATCTATGGGTGGTTTTGCTGGTGACGCTTGGTTTTGGGGCTATCGGATTTTATGATGATTATCTGAAGGTGTCGCGGCAAAACCCGAAAGGTTTCAGTGGTAAATTTAAACTGATTTTGGAGTTCGCAATAGCTGCCATCGCCGTCTATGTGGTGAGCATATCCGCACCCGGAGAGCCGCCGCACTTTGGTACGGGGTTGGCAGTACCGTTCTTGAAGTCGACCTTGTTTAACCTCGGTATATTCTTCATCCCGTTCGGCTGTATCGTTATTGTCGGGGCATCCAATGCGGTTAATTTGACCGACGGGTTGGACGGGTTGGCTATTGTACCCGTAATGATAGCGGCTGCGAGTTTTTCTGCTATCGCCTATTTGGTCGGGCACGCGATTTATGCACCTTATTTGGGCGTGCCTTATGTACCGGGCAGCGGCGAAATTGTTATTGTGCTTGGTTCGATCATTGGGGCAGGGCTTGGCTTTCTTTGGTATAATGCGCCGCCCGCCATGATTTTTATGGGCGATACAGGTTCGCTGGCACTGGGTGGTGCGCTGGGCAGTGCGGCGGTTGTCACCAAGCACGAAATTGTCTTGGCGATTATCGGCGGGCTGTTTGTCCTCGAAGCCGTGTCGGTCATTGTGCAGGTGGCGTCGTTTAAATTGACGGGTAAGCGGGTGTTTCGCATGGCACCGATCCATCACCATTATGAGAAAAAAGGTTGGGCCGAGCCGACCATCGTTATTCGTTTTTGGATCATCGCCGTTATCTTGGCTATGATCGGGCTTTCAACACTTAAACTTAGATAGAAGAACTCTGTAGGGGGAGTTATAACCATGATAGAAGCTGGCACATTTAAAGGTAAAACCACCGCCGTCTTTGGCCTAGGCCGAAGCGGGATTACGGCGGCGCTGTCCCTGCAAAAAGGTGGTGCTAAGGTTTTGGCCTGGGACGATAATGAAGCCAGCCGCAAGGTTGCCGAGGATGAGGGTGTTCGTGTTGTCGATTTGCAAACAGCCGATTGGAAAACCATAGACGAATTGGTGTTGTCGCCCGGCGTCCCCCACGAATTACCCAAAGCCCATTGGAGTGCCCAGAAAGCCAAAGCAGCGGACGTGCCGATTATTTGCGACATAGAAATCTTTGCCCGCGAGGTTATGGCGCGCGCCACGGAGCGCCGCCCCAATATCATTGCGATTACCGGAACAAATGGTAAGTCCACCACCACATCCCTCATCGGGCATATCTTGTCCGAGGCCGGTCGCGACGCGCAGGTCGGCGGTAATATCGGACGCGGTGTGCTGGATTTAGAGAGTATTTATGCGGGTGCCAATTATGTATTGGAGCTGTCGTCTTATCAGTTGGAACGCACCTTTAGTTTAAAACCCGATGCTGCGATTTTCCTGAACCTGACACCAGATCATCTGGACAGGCACGGTGATATGGCGGGTTACGAGAAAGCCAAAATGCGGGTGTTTGATAATCAGACCAAAGAGGATGCAGCTATCATAGGGGTCGACGGCCCGGAAGGCAAACGCACTTGCTCGCGCTTGCTCGCCGCTAACGGAAGACGGGTTTTACCTATATCCGGTAAGCGCTCTTTGGGGCGTGGGGTTTGCGTCATTAAAGGCAAGCTTTATTCCATCATGGACGGGCACTGCCAAATGATTGTTGATTTAAACAAGGCTATCGGTCTTGATGGTCAACATAATTGGCAAAATGCGGCGGCGGCCTATGCGGCTGTGCGGGCGATTGGCCTGAAGCCCGAAGCCATTGGCCAAGCCATTTTGACATTCCCTGGTCTTGAACACCGCCTTGAAAATATTGGCAAAGCCGGCCCGGTCAAATATGTCAATGACAGCAAAGCCACCAATGTGGATGCAGCGGCGCAGGCGCTGGGGACTTATGATAATATCTATTGGATTGCAGGCGGCCAAGCCAAAGACGGCGGTATCGCCGACCTCGCCCCGCATTTTAAAAATATTACCCGGGCTTATCTTATAGGTGAGGCGGCGGGCGATTTTGAGGCTACCTTGAAAGATAACAAAGTCTCGGCGAAAGTTTCCAAAGAGCTACACATGGCGATTATGTGCGCTACCAAAGACGCGCTGGCGTCCCGTGCGCCAAACCCTGTGGTTTTGCTTTCGCCAGCTTGCGCCAGCTTTGACCAGTTCAAAAACTTTGAAATTCGTGGCGATGCATTTCGCGCTCAGGTACAAAAAATTATCGACATTTTCGAGCGCGAAAAAACGAACGCCACCCTAAATGCGGGCGCAGCATGATAACGCGTTCGCGCACAAACCGTTTTGTTGTGCTGGAATGGTGGCGCAGTATTGACCGGGTTACGCTCGGTCTTTTTGTTGCATTGCTAATCTTTGGATTGATATTGTCCATGGCGGCTAGCCCGGCGGCGGCCAATAGGCTTGGTTATAATAATCCGTTTTTCTTTTTGAAACGTCAAAGTTTTTTTGTGCTTATGGGGTTGGCTGGGGCGGTATTTGTATCCATGCTTCCCCTAACCAATGCGCGGCGTATCGGAGTATTGGCGCTATTGGGCGCGATTGCCGTGATGGTGGTGCTGCCAGAGCTTGGCCACAAAGTCAAAGGGGCGACGCGCTGGATACGGGTCGGACCGTTGTCCTTGCAGCCTTCGGAATTTGCCAAACCGGGCTTTATCGTCTTTGCCGCATGGATGTTTTCCGTGCGCAAACGAAGCCCTGAATTCCCGGGTGTTGCGATTTTATTTCTGGTCTATGCCGTGTTGATATTCCTCTTGATAGGCCAACCGGATTTTGGCCAGTCATTCTTGCTAACCTTGTGTTTTGGCGCGGTGTTTTTCTTTGCTGGCTTGTCGATTAGGTGGCTCGGTATTTTAGCCGGGCTGTCAATAGTTGGCGGTTTGGCAGCTTTTAAATTTTTGCCTCATGTTAATGACCGCATAAGTCGGTTTTTAAACCCCGAGGGTTCCGACACATACCAGACGGACAAGGCGCTGGAAGCTATTGCTAACGGCGGATTATTTGGGCGCGGGCCGGGTGAGGGGTATATTAAAAACCAACTGCCCGATGCCCATACAGATTTTATTTTTGCTGTGGCGGTGGAAGAATTTGGTTTTTTGCTATCGGCAGGACTAATCTTGTTAATCGCCGCATTCGTTGCGCGGAGTTTCAGAAATGCTCTGCACCTTAATGATTATTTTTCTCAATTGGTCGTGGCAGGGCTTGCGACTATGATTGGTTTGCAAACAATGATCAATTTGGCGGTAAACCTGAATATGGCGCCGCCAAAAGGCATGACATTACCGTTTATTTCTTACGGTGGTTCGTCCATGTTGGCCCTGTGTTTTTCCGCCGGTTTGATTCTCGCATTTTCGCGTAAACGACCCGGTGCTTATGGGTTTGGCGTGATATGACAAAGCGGATACTATTGGCGGCGGGCGGTACGGGCGGACATATGTTCCCGGCGCAAGCGCTGGCGGAAAACCTTAAGAAACAAGGATGGGAAATCGCCCTGATGACCGATGCACGCGGTCGTAAACATGCTGGTAATATTCCGGCAGGTCAGATCATCGAGGTCGAGGCGGCCAGTATTTCACCGCGCCGTCCCATTCGCGCACTTGGTGGTGCCATAAAATTAATGCGCGGTGTCAAAACCGCCAAAGCGTTTATCAAGGACTGGCAGCCCAATATCGTCGTTGGCTTTGGTGGCTACCCGGCTTTCCCGGCCATGAAAGCGGCGCAAGGCTTGGGCGTACCGACAATCTTGCATGAGCAAAACGCCGTGCTTGGCCGTGTCAACCGTGTGTTCGCGGCCAAGGCTAATATGGTGGTGTCGGGATTTGAGGTACTGGAGAAACTGCCAGCAGGTGCTAATTGGAAAGTGCTAGGAAACCCACTACGCGGGGCAGTGGCGAAAGCCAGCGCGCGGACATATGCCCCACCGAAACACACTATCAACTTACTAATCGTTGGTGGTTCCCTAGGAGCGCGGTTACTCAGTGAAACAGTGCCACAAGCAATAGCACTCCTGCCGGATGATTTACGTGCGCGTTTGTCCGTTGTCCAGCAAACCCGCAAAGAGAGCCTAGATTTTGCCAAAGGCATTTACGACAAAGCAGGCGTCGAAGCTGTCTGCGCGCCTTTTTTCACAGATATAGAAACCCATCTTGCCAAAGCCCATTTTGTGATAGCGCGGGCAGGGGCATCTAGCGTGTCGGAAATAGCAGCTATGGGGCTGCCGTCTTTACTCGTCCCATTGAAAATAGCTATGGACGACCACCAGAGCATAAATGCTCTTTCCCTAAAAAAACTAGATGCTGCCCATATTTTGCCTGAATTGGAGTTTACGCCGGAGATAGTTAAATCTATTCTCACGGAGAAATTAAATGATTCGTCCTGGCTTAAAACCGCTTCCGAGGCAGCCCTTAGTGCCGCCAAGCCCGAAGCCACAGCTGATTTGGCCCAGTGTGTCGAAACAGTGCGCGTCATCCAAACAGCAACTGAGTAACGGAACACCAAATATGCAAACGCAAATGCCATTCGAAACTGGCCCCATACATTTTGTCGGCATAGGCGGCATTGGTATGAGCGGTATTGCCGAGGTGATGCTCAATCTTGGTTATCAGGTGCAGGGCTCGGATATACGCGAAAGCGATATTGTCAAACGGCTCAGGCGGTTAGGCGCAACGATATATATGGGCCAAAAGGCTGAACAGGTTCACGGGGCAGGAGCCATAGTTGTATCCACAGCTATTCCGCAAGATAATGTGGAAATGGTTGAGGCTAGATCTATGGCCATCCCAGTGGTGCGCCGCGCCGAAATGCTTGCCGAATTGATGCGGCTTAAATGGGCGGTAGCAGTTGGCGGCACCCACGGCAAGACAACCACCACATCTATGGTGGCGGCGCTGCTCGACGGCGGAGGGCTTGACCCGACAGTGATTAACGGCGGCATTATCAATGCTTATGGTGCTAATGCCAAGCTCGGCGAAGGCAAATGGATGGTGGTAGAAGCCGACGAAAGTGACGGCTCGTTCTTAAAACTGTTCCCGACTGTGGCCATCGTAACCAATATCGACCCGGAGCATATGGAGCATTATGGTGATTTTGATAATCTGAGAGCAGCTTTTGATAAATTTATAGAAAATTTGCCGTTTTACGGCTTCGCGGTTCTATGTATCGACCACCCCGAAGTGCAAGCTTTGGTCAGTCGGGTTACAGACCGCAAAGTCGTAACTTACGGCTTTAGCCCGCAAGCCGATGTGCGCATAGAAAACTTGCATTTCGAAAATGGTGGTGCCGTATTTGATGTGGTGTTTCGCTCACGCCCCAATAAAGGGCGTGAAGACGAAGTGCGCTGGGATGATTTGACGCTTCCTATGGCTGGTGATCATAATGCGCAAAATGCACTGGCGGCGATTGCGGTTGCCTATGAATTAGGCTTAAATGAAGAGCAAGTTCGCGCGGGTCTCAAAGGTTTTGCAGGTGTCAAACGCCGCTTTACCCATGTTGGTAATTGGAACGGCGCTACAATCATTGATGATTATGGTCATCATCCGGTGGAAATTGCAGCAGTACTAAAAGCCGCCCGTCAAGTGTGTGACGGTAAAATCCACGCGGTTGTCCAACCCCACAGATATTCCCGCTTGCAAGACTTGTTCGATGAATTTTGCACTTGTTTTAACGATGCAGATGCAGTTTATGTCACCGATGTTTTTGCTGCGGGCGAAACGCCAATCGATGGTGTGAGCGGTGACGCTCTTGTCGAGGGGTTGGCGCGACATGGTCACCGTAGTGCCGCAAGCGTCACACGCGAAACCTTAGCTTCGTCTTTAAGGCCAAATATTGAGCCAGGTGATTACGTTGTTTGCCTCGGTGCTGGCGACATCACATATTGGGCAGCAGAACTGGCCGAAAAACTTGGCGTGAAAAGGAAACAAGCTTAGTATGACCTTCCCCGCCTTACTTCACCGACTGCCCGAAGTAAGAGGGAGTTTGAAAGAAAATGTACCTCTCGCACCCTATACATGGTTGCGTGTGGGCGGTGTAGCGCAGGCTTTGTTTATCCCTAATGACGAAGCTGATTTAGCTTTGTTTCTAGCGCAAGTCCCGCTCGATATTCCGGTGCAAGTATTGGGAGTGGCGTCCAATACATTGGTGCGCGACGGCGGTGTACCGGGTGTGACCATTCGCTTAGGCCCTGCATTTGCTAAGGTCGAGATATTGGATAATTACCATATTAGAGCCGGGGCAGCTTGTCTGGATTCTTTTTTGGCGAAAAAGGCGGGGGCCTCCAGCATTGGTGGGTTGGAATTTTACGTGGGAATTCCCGGTACTATTGGCGGTGCGCTACGCATGAATGCTGGTTGTTATGGTGATGAGACCAAAGATATTGTACGCGAAGTTATTGCCCTCGACAGGCGTGGTCAGCGGCAAATTATTCCGGTCGCCGAGATGGGATATAGCTATAGGCACTGTGATCTACCGTCCGACTTAATTTTTGTCGAAGCCTTATTCCAAGGCTTCGAAAAACATCCTAGCCACATTTTCACCCGCATGGCGGGCATTAAAGAAGATCGGGAGCGCTCTCAGCCGCTCAAGGAAAAAACAGGCGGTTCAACCTTTAAAAACCCCGACCCAAAAAAATCGGGCGGGCGAGGTGCATGGCAAGTGATTGATGCGGCTGGCGGGCGCGGATTTAAGGTCGGGGGCGCGGTAATGTCGGAAAAACACTGTAATTTTATGATAAATTTTGATGAGGCTACAGCCAGTGATTTGGAGCAATTGGGCGAAACTATCCGCCAAAAAGCCCGGGACACTCAGGGGATTGATCTGGAATGGGAAATTCGCCGTATTGGCATAAAGAAAGGAGGGTAGTGCTATGGTTGAAAAAATTGCAATTCTTATGGGCGGTTTGTCCGCCGAGCGCGAAGTCTCCATAGTTTCAGGTGAGGCCGTTGATGCAGCCTTGGTCGCCGAAGGGTTCAAAACTGTAAAAATAGATGCAGGCCAGGATTTATGGGTGCAATTAACCCGCACTAACCCTGACATTATTTTCAATTGCCTGCACGGGGTTTGGGGTGAAGACGGCAGGGTTCAGGGCGTATTGGATTTATTCGGCAAGCCTTATACACACAGCGGCGTGTTATCGTCGGCTCTGGCTATGGATAAACACCGTGCCAAGATCGTGCTGAAAGCCGCAGGTATTCGGGTGCCGTCCGGGAAATTGGTCGACCGACAATTGGCAGCGCAAAAGCATGTATTACCCCGCCCCTATGTGATTAAACCCAATTGCGAAGGGTCTAGCGTTGGGGTTTATATAATTCCAAAGGGCGCTAGCCGACCACCACTTGATATAGCTATGAACGAGAAAATGGGCGAACAGGTTTTGGCCGAGCGGTTTGCGCCTGGACGGGAGTTGACCGTAGCCGTGATGAACGGCAAAGCTTTGTGCGTTACAGAAATTATCGCACACACGGACTTTTATGATTACGAGGCCAAATATGCCGAGGGCGGTTCTAGCCATGTGGTTCCGGCAAAAATTCCAAAACAGGCCGCGAAAACCTGCATGGACTGGGCCGAAAAAGCCCATATAGCTCTTGGGTGCCGGGGGCTTACACGTTCGGATTTCCGTTATGACGATGAAAAAATATCAAAAAAACCGACAAAAAAGGATATAGTAAACAAAATCGTAATGCTTGAACTCAATACTCAACCGGGAATGACCCCAAAATCGCTCGCGCCAGAACAGGCGGAAGCGACGGGGATGAATTTTCGCCAGCTTTGTCGCTGGATAGTTGAGGATGCTACATGGCCAAGATAGGGCAAAAAAAAGGTAAGGCAAAATTCACAGCCAAAAGAGGGTTAGGAGGCGCAAGGCGGATCAGTCCACTGAAACCCGGATTGAACGGCGCCCGCAATTGGGCCACGGCGCAAATCCGTGGTGCCAGCTATTCCCGACAAAAAATGACGAGGCTCATTCTCGCAAGCTTGGCTTTGGTAATTGCCGTTTTTTGGGGCGGGTTATGGCTTGGTGGATTTACACCCAATGTCACATCGGGCTTTGACCGCTTCACCAAGCAGAAATTGGTCAATATGGGTTTCGTCGTCAAATATGTTGATGTGGTTGGAGAGGGTAGAGTGCGTGAAGATAGAGTGCGCGAAATGCTCGGTGTAAGGCCAGGCGATTATCTTTTTGATATGGACATAGAGAACGCTCAAAAACGTATTCAATCCCTTAGTTGGGTCGAAACGGCAGTTGTGCGCCGCCTGTGGCCAAACCGGATCGTTGTACATATTAATGAACGCCGCCCCTATGCTCTTTGGCAAAGCAATCAACAAATCCGAGTAATTGATGGTTCTGGCACAGTGATAATGGCCGCTAATACTCGCGAATTTTCTGATCTTCCTTTTGTTGTTGGTAAGGGGGCTGGGGATCAAGCGCAAATGGTTTGGGATATGCTCAAGGCACATACGGATATATCGAAAAATGCAGAGGCGCTCGTCTATGTCGGGGAGCGGCGCTGGGATATTGTCTTTAAGGACGGTATGCGGATATTGTTGCCAGAGCAAAACCCCGCCGCAGCATTACAGAGGTTTGATACTTATAACCGAGAACATGGTTTGCTCGGATTAGATTTGGCGCGTATAGATATGCGGGTCAAAGGGCGTTTGACCCTAAAGCCGAATCCGGTAGAGAAACACCGGAAAAATCGTCTGCAGACAAAAGCATAAGAGGGCGTAATGGCATTATTTAGTGGGGGGTCATTTAGCGGAGGATCTGGCTCTGCACAGCCGGAAATCGTCGCTGTGCTGGACGTTGGTTCCAGTAAAGTCGTTTGTTTTATCGGCCATCTTGAAGAAGACGCTGGCGTGCGGATTATCGGTGCGGGTTTTCATGCCAGCGCTGGTCTTAAGGCGGGAGCCGTGGTTGATATGGACGCTGCCGAATACACCATTCGCCATGCGGTTGCCAAAGCGGAAAAAGCCGCAGGCTTGGCAATTTCATCTGTGTTTGTAAATGTTTCGACCCGCTCTTTGAAGTCACACCACATCAATGTAGAGACGAAATTCTCCAGTGCTGAAGTAGCCGATAAAGACCTGAAGCGGGTCATCGATACTACGCTCGCAGAATTCACCGAGCCGGAAAAGGCGATTTTACATGCCTTGCCGCTCAACTGGACTTTGGACGGAGAGCGCGGCATTCGTGATCCGCGCGGCATGTTCGGGAAAAATCTTGGCGTCGATATGCACTTCGTCACAGCCAATGTTGGCGTATTGCGCAATTTGGCTCATTGTATCGAGCGCTGTCATCTACGCATTGCCGGCATGGTGGCATCGCCCTATGCGGCAGGTGATGCGGTATTGGTTGATGACGAGCTAGATCTTGGTGTGACCCTGATTGACATGGGTGCAGGCATTACGACAGCGGCAGTGTTTCGCGACCGTGCTTTGGTATTTGTCGATGCTGTCGGGGTCGGTGGCAAGAACGTCACCAGTGATATTGCACGCGGCTTGACCACACCTTGGGAAGCTGCCGAGCGGATTAAGGCCATATATGGTTCGGCGCTGGAAAGCCCTGCAGACGACACGCAAATGGTGCCATGTCCGCCTATGGGCGCCCAAGACGAATTACACCATGAACCTTTGTCAATGCTCACAGGGATTGTGCGTTCTCGGGCAGAGGAAACCTTCGAAATTTTACGTGACCGTTTTGCGGCAGCAGGCATTGGTGAATTTTCTGGTCGTAGAATTGTTTTAACGGGCGGGGCGGCACAATTATCGGGCGCAGTGCAACTTGCCGAATATATCTTTGGCAAGCGCGTTAGGGTCGGACACCCACACGGCTTGCTCGGATTACCAAACGAAATGACGGGGCCGAATTTTGCCGTTGCAGCCGGATTGATCAAACACGTATTCCAAGATAAGCTAGAAGCTATATCCGGCCCGCCAGACCTTTCTGGCCGCCGCATTCGCCAACGCCATTATGCAGGTGGCAATGTTATGCGGTCGTTAAAATGGTTTAAAGATAATTTTTAGTGTTCGAATTTCCTTTCATCACTACGGCCTAAACTGGCAATATGAAATTGTGTCAGGAGATCACTTCATCGTGTTCCCTTTATGTTGCAATCTGTGCTGAAAGCCCTATCTTTGTCCCATGACTAAACCATCTGAAATGCGGGAGGCTCCTGCTGCGTTTACTGCGCTCCAGGAAAAATGGGTGCCGCACCGACCTGAGCGGCCTGCCAAGATGGACGGCGGTAAGGCGTTTCGCTTGGTGTCCCCGTTTGAGCCAAAGGGTGACCAGCCGCAGGCGATTGCGGAGTTATGTAAAGGTTTGAACGACGGCGAGCGCGAGCAGGTTTTGCTCGGCGTGACCGGGTCGGGCAAGACCTATACCATGGCCAAAGTTATTGAGCAGACCCAGCGTCCGGCTTTGATTATGGCCCATAACAAAACGCTGGCGGCGCAGTTGTACGGGGAGTTTAAAGCCTTTTTTCCGGACAATGCGGTCGAGTATTTTGTCTCCTATTACGATTATTACCAGCCCGAAGCCTATGTGGCGCGCACCGACACATTTATCGAAAAAGACAGTCAGATCAATGAGCAGATAGACCGGATGCGCCATGCGGCGACGCGGGCTTTGCTGGAGCGGGACGACGTGATTATTGTGGCGTCCGTATCGTGCATTTACGGCATTGGTTCGGTGGAGACCTATACGGATATGACCACGGATGTGCGGGTCGGGGACGCCCTCGACCCGCGAAAGTTTATGGCCGATTTGGTGGCCATGCAATATACGCGCAACGATATTGCTTTCGCTCGGGGTACGTTTCGGGTGCGCGGCGATACCATTGAAGTTTTCCCGGCGCATTTCGACGACCAAGCTTGGCGGATAGATTTCTTCGGCGACGAAGTTGACAGCATTACCGAATTTGATCCGCTTACGGGCAAGAGCCAGGGCAAATTAGAACATGTGCGTATCTATGCAAACTCCCATTATGTCACCCCGCGCCCGACCTTACAGTCTGCCGCCAAAAAGATAAAAATCGAGCTGGATCAACGGCTGAAACAATTTGAAGCCGAGGGTAAACTCCTAGAAGCACAGCGCTTGTCCGAACGCACCCAATTTGATTTAGAGATGATTGCCGCCGCCGGGCATTGCACAGGCATTGAAAACTATTCGCGCTATCTAACCGGACGCAATCCGGGCGAACCGCCACCAACCTTGTTTGAGTATTTGCCGGATAATTGCTTGCTATTTATGGACGAAAGCCATGTCAGCGTGTCGCAAATTGGCGGCATGTCCAAGGGCGATATGAGCCGCAAATCGACGCTGGCGGAGTTCGGCTTTCGCCTGCCGTCTTGCATCGACAACCGCCCCCTGCGCCACGAAGAATGGGACGCCATGCGCCCCCAATCTATCTTCGTTTCGGCCACGCCGGGGCCATGGGAACTCAACCAGACAGACGGGGTTTTTGTCGAACAAGTCATCCGCCCGACCGGCCTAATCGACCCGCCCGTAGAAATCCGTCCTGTTGCCAAAGATGGTGCATCGCAAGTGGATGATGTTATCGACGAAGTGCGCAAAACTACTGCGAAAGGCTACCGCTCTTTGGTCACGACTTTGACCAAAAAAATGTCCGAAGACCTGACCGAATACATGCACGACCAAGGTATAAAAGTGCGCTATATGCACTCGGATATCGACACGCTGGAGCGCATAGACATTATCCGCGATTTACGGCTCGGCGTGTTTGATGTGCTGATCGGGATTAATTTACTGCGCGAGGGTCTCGACATTCCTGAATGTGCGTTTGTCGGGATATTGGACGCGGACAAAGAGGGCTTTTTGCGCTCGGAAACCTCCATGATACAAACTATAGGCCGCGCCGCCCGCAATGCAGATGCTCATGTTGTGCTTTACGCCGATAAAATCACCGGCTCTATGCAGCGCGCCATGGACGAGACCGACCGCCGCCGTAAAATCCAACAAGCCCATAATTTGAAACATGGTATAACCCCAATGTCTGTCTCCCACGCCGTCACCGACGTAGTAGGCGACACAAGAGCCGCAGACCAAATCAAAGACGAAGCCGCACGGTATACGCCAAGCGGGCTGCTCAAGAAGAAATACGAAGTTGCCGAAGGCGGTGCGGAATTTACATATGACGGCGATACCCCGGTCGGCGGCAATCTAACTGCCGTTTTAGCTGAGCTAGAAAAACAAATGTTCACAGCAGCAGAGAATTTGGAATTTGAGGAGGCTGCGGCATTACGAGATCAAATGGCGCGGTTGAAAGGTTCGTAACAAATCGCTATTCCGTAGTCCGTATCAAGGCAAAATATGTGGGCGTATTTCTTGATTTAAGAAAACATTGGTAAAGAGTAGATATAGCTTTAATAGTTCCAAATCTTGTCTGATACTCGATCCGCTCCATAATATCGAACTGATAAACTCTCCAAAAAAACCTTAAAAAAACTATGAAAAACTTGACGGGCAGTGAATTGTTTGGGACTGTGTGGAAAATAAAAATGAAATTATATTAGGGGATAATTATGGCTGGTGCAGTTTCTGCAGGTACGACCCAATGGTCATCACGTTTTGCATTTATCATGGCGGCGGTAGGCTCAAGCGTCGGGCTTGGTAATCTTTGGCGGTTCTCCGCTGAGGCTGGTTCAAACGGCGGCGGCGCCTTCATTATTATCTATTTGGCCTGTGTGATTTTCATTGGTATTCCGGTATTGATGAGCGAATTTATTATTGGCCGTGCCGGAAACGCATCCAGTGCTATTCGAAGTATTGATGATATTGCAGAAAAATCAGGTGTTTCGGGTGGGTGGAGCGTGCTGGGTGTAACCGGTATGGCCGCGTCTTTTATGATTGTCAGTTTTTATTGCGTTGTTGCCGCTTGGGTAATTGTTTATATCCCTAAATTTTTGTCCGGAAGCTTTACGGGGCAATCAGCTACACAAATAGCTGAGCAATTTGGCCATATGGTGGAAACCCCTGAGAAAATTACAGATGCGCCTAAAAATGTCTTACTGGCTTTTACGGGCTTTGCCGTGCTCACAACGTTTCTGGTAGCGCGCGGTGTCAATAAAGGCATTGAAATGGCCTCGAAAATCCTGATGCCAATCTTCTTTGTTTTGCTGATTGCTCTATCATTATATAGCTTGGTATCCGGCTTTGGCACGGAAGTTATGGTGGACGGCAAGAAAACCAATGGCTCTGCGGAAGCACTGAAATTCCTGTTTGCACCGGACTTCGGTGCCATTACGCCGAAAGTCGCAACGGCGGCGTTGGGGCAAGCGTTCTTCTCCATCGGGCTTGGGAGTGCCATCATGATCACCTACGGTTCATATTTGCCCAAAAGCATCAGCATTCCGAAATCGGCGATCATTATCGGCCTGACCGATACGGCTGTAGCCTTGATAGCGGGCCTCGCAATCTTTCCAATTGTGTTTTCCCACGGGCTGGATTTCTCGGCAGGAGCCGGGATTTTCTTTCAGACTTTACCTGTGGCACTATCGTCAGCGCCGGGCGGTAATTTCATCGGCGCTGCGTTCTTCTTCTTGGCCATCTTTGCTGCCGTAACCTCGTCTATTTCCCTGCTGGAGCCGACAGTTGCTTGGGTGGCTGAAAAATTCAAGTTGAGACGAGTAGTTGCAGCATCGATGGCCGGGTTAGCCATGTGGCTGCTTGGCTTTGGGTCGATTTATCTAGCTGGATTTATGGACGTCATTGACGGCGAGTTAACTGGAGCCGTTATGTTGCCTCTGACTGGGCTATTGACTATTTTGTTTGTCGGGTGGCGCATGAAAAAAGCCATGGTCAATGAGCAAATGCACGGCGTATCACCGAGGCTACAGAAACTCATGATTGTGCTGGTACGCTTTGTCGCTCCTTTTTTCGTAGGTATCGTGTTACTGGTGGGCATTTGGGATAAGTATTTTGCAGGGAGAACAGGCGCGGATATTATGGAGGCTTGGGATTTCAGGCGTTTGGTGGTTTTAGCACTCTTTATTGTTGCTGCATTGGTTTGGAGCCGTACCAAGAACCGTGAATCTCAATAACAGTTATATTTGACATCCACACTTGCATATCCGGCCTGTCCAAAATATTAACCATTAAAAGGGATGTTCATGTTGCTTTCAGTTTACTGTATTAAGAATGTCCAATATAAATCACAACGGCGCAAGCTGGAACGGGAATGACTATGAAGTTAACGAAAGTTTGTACAACAGCCCTTACAATGATTTTCACCGCTGGCCTAACGGCTTGCTCGACCGTTGATTTAACGCAGATTGTTGTTAACCAACCGCAAGAAACTTTCGATAAGCCGGAACATAATGTAGTTGAACGTGCAACCCATTCCCTGACGAGTATGTTTAAGGCTAAAGGTTGGAGCAAAAGCGACCCAAACGACAAGGCGCAAACTGCAACAAATGTGTTGTTAAACGGATTTGAAACGGACGAACAAAGCACTATTACCCCTGTAATGGCTGTTAGCACACGGCAATTATCTGCTGATTTGACCGATGCTGAAGCTCAAATAAAACAAACCACTAAAGCGGCTGAAGTGTTTTTGGTTATGGCCGAAGATATGGCTGATCTAGGCGCGGAGTTGTCGCAATTAGAAGCCGCACTCTTGGTTGCACGCGAAGCAGAAACAGGATTCGGCAAAGCCTTAGAGACGTCCTCAAATTTTATAATCAGGCGAAAGTACACCTCTTTATCAAGTTCTATTGAAGATTTAAAAACTGTAACCGATGCTTATGGCGACCGTATCCGTTTGCAAATAGCGGCCAGGGCGTCTACGAAACGTTCTTAAACCCAAAATTCTCACCTTGCAGGCCAAATGACTGCGCCATTATACCCGATTCTGCATAGTCACTTTTAATTGATACATTTCATGCCCTTTCCCTTGACCTTTGCCCTAGGATTTGCACGGTAGGTGCATGAGCGCAACCGTACAAAATAGCCATGAGGCTTATCGGCTGGAAATCGACGAGGGGCAATTAATAGTTCATGCCTTTGGTCGGTGGAATTTGCATACGATTAAATCTATCGACAGGGCTTTAAAAACGGATTTGAAGGCGTTGGGCTACGGACAAGTTAAGTCTTCTGGCGAAGATTACGGCGTTGACGATGACGAATTTGGCGGCGTTATATTCGATTTCAAAGAGCTGAACATGATTGATACGGCGGGGGCTTTTATATTGGCACGTACTATCGGTTGTCATGATGGCTTGTGCCGGATGTGGCGCGTACAAAATGCCACGCTGGGGCAAAGAACGCTGATCCATACTGCTGCCGAAGCCCAAGCTGGTGTTGCTATGTTGCCGCCACTGCCTTGGTATGACCCGCTAACGCGATTGGGCGAGGGCTTTGTGCGCGGCATTTCCGAAACCTATAAAACTATCTCGTTTTTCGGTTTCTTTATGACAGTCCTTGGGAAAATTATCATTCAGCCCCACAGAATTCGGTGGAAGTCCGTGGTTTCCCATATCGAGCGCGTCGGGCTTGATGCACTCCCCATTGTAGCCGTGCTGAGTTTTTTTATTGGTTGTGTCTTGGCTTTCATGGGGGCTGACTTGCTCGAAGCATTTGGCGCCCAAGTTTTCGTCGTTGATTTGGTCGGGATTGGCGTCTTGCGTGAATTTGCCGTTATCATTACGGCAATCCTTATGGCCGGGCGCTCGAATAGTGCCTTTACCGCAGAGATAGGCTCTATGAAAATGCGCCAGGAAATTGACGCTATGAAAGTTATTGGGCTTAATGTTGGCGAAACACTTGTCGCGCCCCGTGCGCTGGCTTGCCTGGTTTCGGCACCGATATTAACATTCTTCGCCATGGTTTCGGGCTTGCTCGGCGGCATGGTTGTTGCCTGGTCACAAGGTATATCGCCAATATTGTTTACGGCGCGCATTACCGAAGTTGTCTCTATCAACCATTTTTGGGTGGGTATTGGAAAAGCACCATTTTATGGTTTAATCATAGCGATTATTGGTTGCCGCCATGGCCTTGCTGTTGGCGGTTCTGTCGAATCATTAGGGAAACGGACGACGACAAGTGTGGTGCAAGCCATCTTTGCCATCATTATGTTGGACGCTATGTTTGCCATGTTATTCTTAAAGATGGGTGTGTAATGGCGGTCGTTGATTATGATAAGCTGGATTTAACCGTCCCGGTGCAAGCCATAGATATTAAGTCTCAATTTGGGTCTAATATTATTCACGAGCATCTCAATCTACAATTAAGGGCAGGGGAAATCCTCGGTGTTGTTGGCGGATCGGGGAGCGGTAAGTCCGTGCTGTTGAACACATTGCTGGGGCTAAAACTACCAGAAGCTGGCGTGGTTAAAATTTTTGGTCGCAACCGTCAGAACCTCAGCAAAGAAGATTTACGGGCATTTGAGACCCGTGTTGGGGTGTTGTTTCAAGGCGGTGCGTTGTTCTCGTCGTTGAATGTGCGTGAAAACATTATGGTGCCCCTACGTAAGCACACAGATTTACCCGTGCCGCTCATGCGTGAACTGGCCGATATGAAGCTTAATATGGTGGGTTTACCGCCAAAAGCTGCCACTTTGTTTCCCTCGGATTTGTCGGGCGGTATGCAAAAGAGAGCAGGGTTGGCGCGTGCTTTGGCGCTGGATCCGCAAATGCTGTTCCTTGACGAGCCGACGGCAGGGCTTGATCCCGTAGGTGCGGATGCATTTGATGACTTGATTTTAGAGCTTCGTGATGCGCTTGATCTTACCGTTTTCATGGTCACACATGACCTGGACACATTGTTCAAGACTTGTGACCGGGTGGCTGTGTTGATTGATAAACATATTGCTATTGCTGAACCGCTGGATAAAGTGGTGAAATATGATCACCCATGGGTGGCAGAATATTTTGGCGGCCCTCGTTCACGCGCCGCCGGGAACAAAGAACAAAATTAGCGGAGCCAAAGGGCAGGTATAGACATATGGAAAGTAAAGCAAATTTCGCTGTTATAGGTGCCTTTGTCCTTGTCTCCTTATTTGGCATTGTGGCGTTTTTCTCATATATCAGCGGTCGTCAATTTGATGACGAATATGACCATTATATTGTCGAATATGTCACCCCGCCGCGCGGTATTGCCGTTGGTAGCGAAGTACGGTTTAACGGCCTGAAAATGGGTGAGGTGACCAAAACCATCCTCGATAAAGATGATGCGGGGAAAGTCCTTGTCTATATTCAGGTTCAGGCGGACACGCCCGTTCACATAGATAGTTACGCACAAAATGAACCGCTCGGCCTAACGGGCCTTAGTTATATCCAATTATATGCTGGCAAATCGGGACAAAGGTTTGATTTCACTGCATTGGGTGATGAAATCCCCCACATTGAAGGGCGCGGCAGTACCTTTGACAATCTACTTGGTGGGAGTGAGTCGGTTATTGAAAATGTTAACTTAGCTCTATCGCGCGCCGTAAATATCCTAAGCCCTGAGGCGGTGGCAGATTTACACAGTATTTTGGCAAATATCAATATTATCACGAGCAAGGTCGCTGGAGTTGATATAACTAGTGAACGTATTGACGAGTTTATGAAAGTGGTTGAACAAGCTGCGCTCGATTTTTCTACAGCATCTTTGGCGGTTGACACCACTGCCAAAGATGTATCAAAATTGCTCGCAGGCGACGGCGTCAACAATGTGCTTGTACAGGCTGAAAAAGCCCTAAAGGCGGCGGAAAACACTCTAGAGGAATACGCATTATTAGCTCAAGATGGTCGGGAGTTGTCGGAAGAAGCACGCAAAACCCTAGATCAATTCGCGACGACTGGCTTGCAGGACTTATCTTTGGCTATGGCGGATTTAAAAACCCTTGTCGATTCTCTAAACCGAGTGTCCGCTGATCTCGAACGTAGTCCAATTGAGTTTATTGTTGGTCAGGAGAAAGAAATTACGGAGTTGCCACAATGAAATATTTAAACCGCATCATTGGTGGTTCTGCCACCATAGTTATGGTATTCGGCTTTTCGTCTTGCATGTCGTTTTTGCCAAAACCAAAGTCCGCCCCAACGGTTTATCGATTGAGCATACCAGTTAATTCATCACAAATGTCAGTTGAAAATAAAATAGTTATTAATATCGGCTTCCCGCAAGCACCGCGCGCATTAAGTGGTACGGACATTGTATTATCGCCAGATGGTCGTCGTTTAACAGCCGCAGGCGGTGCGCTTTGGGCGGAGCCTGTACCGAACCAAATACAGCTAGCCCTCATTGATGCGTTGGCGTCAAATAAACAGATTACTGGTGTTATGCCAAAGGGGGGAATACGGGCACATTATCGGCTGAACATAGAAATACGGCGGTTTGAAGCCATATTTGATAACGGAGAAGAGGCAGCTCCCAAAGCCTTGGTGCAGTTAGATCTTACATTAACAGATACCAAAACACGTGAACTGATGGGTAAATACTCCGCGCGCCAAGAAATCAGAGCGCGGGCCAAGACAGTCTCCGCAATTGTTGATGCACAAGACAGCGCGACAAGCGCGGCTATGGGTGAAATTTCGGATTGGTTAAATAGCTTGGTAGATGGTAAGTCTTAGAGCTAATCCCGCAATTCAAAAATGATTAAGCTTTAGGTTTGCTTGCGGCGCCGGCAGGTTTGCTCTTACGGGTACATTTACCGTCAAAGAAAGCGCCGTTAGCAATTGTCAAATGATCTTGCACGAGGTCGGCAAGTACATTCGCAGTTTCAGCCATTTCGATAGTGCTTGCGTCAATTTTTCCGGTGACCTTACCGCGAATTAAAACTTTGCCTGCCGTGACTTTGCCATTGACCGAGCCTTGCTCACCAATGGTGAGGTTCGATGCCTTAATATTGCCCTCTACACGTCCTTCAACTTGTACATCACCGTCCGTACTAATTTCGCCTGTGATAACGAGGTCACGGCTAAGAATTGATGGGGCGTTTGAGGATTTAGCACGCATAGGGGGTGGGACTTTTTTGCCAGGTTCCGATGGCTTGCTGGTTGCGGGCTTCGCAGAGGGTTGGTTTTTACTGAACATATTGACCGGCTTTCATAAATAGTTTTGGATTATAGGTACGGTTTTCAAACAGAACTTCATAATGTAAGTGTGTGCTTGTAGACCGACCCGACGACCCCATGCCAGCGATTTCTTCGCCTTTTTCAAGTTTTTGCCCGCGCTTCACATAAGTTTTTTCAAGATGCGCGTATCTGGTCATAAAGCCATGACCATGATTTATCTCTACAACTAGGCCGTAACCGTTTCGCCTACCGACAAATTTAACTTTCCCGTCTGCCGTAGCAATAATTGGTGCTAGTTTGTAGGAGGCTATATCCATGCCTGAATGCATGGTTGGACGCTTGGTAAACGGGTCTTTTCGACGCCCGTATTGGCTGGTCACATAATTCTCTGCGTCAATTGGGTATGCAAGCGGCACTGCGTTTAGTGCTTTCTCAAGTGCTTCTATTTCAGTTGAGCGGGCTTTTATCGCCTCAAGTCGCGGTAAAAAAGCGCCAGGTTTAAGCATTGTTTTGTCACCGATTTCGACGAGAGGGCCGCCCATGCCGCCGCCGCCATTTTGCAAGATTTTCTCAAGAGGAAGGCCGGTAGACCGTAATATTGCCCTTGCCGTTTCGATACGGCTTTGGATTTTGTGCTCACCATCATTCAGTATTTTGTTTTGGTCTAGTTCAAGGTTTACCAGTGAAGCATCCAGTATAGTGCCTGTGGTCAAGCTACCGCGCTGATCAAATTTGATGCGGGGTTGGCGTTCGATGACATCTGCAATGGTGGGTGCCATAAGGACTTCGCTTGAAGCATATTTGGTCGAATTCAACTCTTCATCCGTCGGGATTATGCCGCCTTTGGCGATCATGTTGACGATTGTGTTGTGCTTGTCTTCAAAATGTTGAGCGGCCAATTCAAACTGTTCTTGTTGTTGGATTAATAGAGCGCGGGCGTCTTGCTCTTGCGCTTCAATATCGACCAGATAGCGCTCATATTGGGCTTTTTGCACCATGAGTTCCTTGGTCGACGAGCGCAGGGGACTTTGACCCCATAAAACATTGAAAAATGTAAACAAAAACCAAGCTGCGACCATTAATGCAGCCGCAGAAATGGATATTTGCGCACGGGTTGTCAGAATGAAATAGTCCACACGTCCCCCGGTTCTGTGAATGAACTGGCGTTCAGGGAACGTTTTCAACATATGTTCTCGTAAACTTGATTGCGAAATATCTAGCATAGTTCCCCGGGTTTATGGCACTCGTGATTATAAGACAGAACGTTTAACAAGTTTTCAAGAAAAAACCAGACTTATATTTGAAAAAAACATATTTTTGGTGAATGTTGTGTAATCACCTATCTATAGTTGGTAAAAGGAAGTCGGCATCCCGGCTAAACTGCGGGCTGCGTCGTTAAATGGTGGCTTTAAAGCGCCCTTATAATAGGTTTGTACAAGAGTTTTGAAAGTGTTTTCAGGATTGCTATTCTCTCTGTCGCAAATATGCGTAAACCAGCGTGTGCCTGCCGCCACATGGGGAATTTCTTCGTCGTAGATAATGCCGAGAATTTTGGCACTTTTTACATCCGACACACTTTTCAATTTTTCAATCATACCAGGCGTTACGTCTAACCCACGGGCTTCCAACACCATAGGGGCAATGACCAAGCGGGCGGCCAGGTCATGAGAAGTTTTCAGCGCGGCTTGCCAAAGACCGTTATGGGCTGTCAAAGTGCCGTAATGGCTACCCAATTCTAGCAAGCGTTCGTTGATCATGGTGAAATGACGAGCTTCATCTGCGCACACGCCGACCCAGTCACTGATAAACTCTCTACGTTTATCATCCGCAATGCGTGGACTATTGGCAAAGCGCGCCACCATGTCTGCGGCGAGATCAATTGCATTAAATTCTATATGAGCAATTGCATGCAAGAGAGCGATGCGCCCTGCCTGTGTACCAATGCGTCTTCGCTTGACATCCCTAGGATCAACCAGTTCCGGCAGTGTAGGTCTGCCCGGAATATCAGGGGTGTTTGCGTCGTGAATATTTGAGATATTAACGTTTTTATTTTTCCATTGTGCGCACATAAAGTGAGCCGCAGCGACTTTATCGGCAGGCTCTGCGCTCTTTAGTACGGCAATGGCCAGATTTTTAACCGTCATTATTGGGTGCCTTGTGCCGCTTCCAATACGGCTTCCGCATGATTTTTAACGCGAACTTTACGCCAAATTTGGGCTATCTTACCGTCGGCATCTATGAGAAATGTAGAGCGTTCAATGCCCATATATTCGCGGCCATAAAGTTTTTTCAAAACCCAAATGCCGTAAGCCTCACAAACTTCACCGTCCTCGTCGGCGGCTAAAATCATTTTCAAATCGTGTTTGGCTATGAATTTGTCATGGCGGGCAACAGAATCTTTGGAAATTCCTATTATTTTAACGCCAAGTGTATCAAAGTCTTTTTTCAAGGACGTAAACGCTATAGCTTCGGTCGTACAACCCGGCGTCATATCTTTGGGATAGAAAAACAGGACAACCATGTTTCCGCGTAAACTTGATAGCGTTATTTCACTATTGCCTTTGCCAACTTCGGCTGTCGGCAACGTGAAATCCGGTGCGAGCTTTCCCCGTGTTAGTTCAATTTCCAAAACATTCTCCTATAATACTTGGATTTTGCTATGAGTGAAAAAACAGGCAAAGACAAGCCGACAAAGAAAAAAGACAATATAGAGCCTGAAATTCGGTCTTGGTTTGTTAGCATTGGCCTGGAATTTGCCAGTGTCGTTATGACGCTTGCCTTGGTTTGGTTGGCGGGATTGGCATTGCTGATGACACGGACTTCTGTGGATCTAGAGTTTGTCAAACCCCATTATGAACATTGGTTTTCCCAAGCATTTGACGGTAAAACTACAGAAATCGACAGCTACTCCGCCCGCTGGATACAGGAGCAAGGGGTGGTCGAAATACTAGCCAAGGGGGTACACATTCTTTCTGCGGACGGTACGGGGCAGACCATAAAGGATGTTCGCGGAAAGTTTCGTATCAAGAACAACTTATTCGTAACGCCTGAAATCGTCAGCTTAAGCATAAATGGTGGCGCATTAACAATTGTACGCAGTACGGATAAATCTATGCAGGTCTCTCTGGGCACCCCCGCAACTTTGGGAAATGTTGCTGCCATTTGGCAAACCGATAAAGTCTCTGAGGGGGGCGATCTATTTGGGCAAATTGAAAATATTACTGTGACTGCGGCAGATGTTTATTTTCAAGATAAATTCAATAGTTTGGACGTGCAGTTTAACGATTTAAGCGGGTCATTTTCGCATAATGACGGGAAAGTGTGGATGGATGCAGTTGGCGTTCTTGTTATGGGCAACAACAATGAGGCCGCATTTAATCTGGAAATACAAACTACGCCCGATTTAGAAACTCTTAATGTAAGCCTTGATGTTAATAATCTTGTTCCGGCCAGAATAGCGCCTAAGCGTGGGCCGGTAGCAATCTTATCTAGGCTTGAAGCTCCAATAGATTTGAACGCTATTATTTCTACCAAACGCGGCGTTGGCGTAGAGAACTTACAAGTGAACCTGATTGCCGGGGAGGGGCGCCTGAAAACTGGCCCGAGTTACAAACCGTTTACCCATGCACGTATCGCAGCCAGTTACGGGGCATCCGCTAAAGAGATAATTATACAAATGCTCGAAGTGGAAAGTGAGGCACTGGATATTGTCGCGTCAGGCCATTTAGACAATCCGTCCAGCGGTGTTCTCGGTTTCTTTTTGCAAGATATTGGGTTTAATGTTGACATCAAGTCAGCTCGCCTGAACCCTGGGACTAGGTTTGATGGACCGGTGTCGGTTGGCTCCAGTCAGTTGACGGGGGTATATAATTGGGATCAGCAAAGTGTGGATTTCAGTAAACTTGCTTTGGATTTTGGCGCATTTAAAACAGATATTTCGGCTGGTTTGAAACGTGATGATGCCGGGAATTTCACCAACATTACCGCAGACGGAAACATCAGGGGTGCCGTTAATCGCAAGCAATTATTGGGGTTTTGGCCAAAGGATTTCGTCATCGGGGGACGAAATTGGGTGGCCAATTCTTTGCGAGCGGGAAGCGTTATAAATATTAAAATCCATGCTGCGCTAGATGCTCAGGACATCAAAAACAAAAGAATTGCTGACGAGCATTTAAAAGTGCAATTCGATGCTAATAATGTCGTCGTCCGATATATACCCCAAATGCCTTGGCTGCGGAATGGGGCAGGGTACGGGGTATTACGGGGTAATAAGCTAAACTTTCATATTACCAAAGGTAATGTAGACGAATTGAGCCTGAACAATGGCAAGGTCACTATCCCTAAATTGAGTCCCCGGGGGGGAGATTTTACACTTGCGTTGCAGGCTACAGGCAGTGTTGGCGAAATGCTCAGGATTAGTAATTTTCCGCCCTTTGAGGTTTCCAATAGATTTGGTCTGGATTCCACTGCTTTTGATGGTACAGGCGTAATTGATATGCATATCACGCGACCACTATTGGTGAAATTTGACCCAAAACGAATTCTCTATGAATTGTCCGGTCAGTTCACGGGGGTTGGAATCCCTGTTGGTATAGGCAATCAAAGATTGAACGACGGGACTATTTCCCTGCAAGCAGATAAACGAGCGATCACGATTTCTGGGCCAGTAAAACTGGGTAAATGGCAAGCCGTTTTGGATTGGCAAAAGCCACTTGAATTCCGAGATACGCCCGCAAGCTACACGCTCGTTGGCAAGATAACCCGGAATGATTTGGACGCTTTTGGAATAGGGTTACGCCGCCATTTCGGCGGCGAGGTTGGTTTGCATATCAGCGGTGAATGGGATGGTGTATCCAGTAATCAAGCTGATATTTTTGCCAATTTCAAACAAGCTGACATCAATATTGGTAGCCTTTGGCACAAACCTACAGATGTTGATGGCACGTTGGCTGGGCGGCTTACTTTAGACCCCGTGGGAGGTGGCCGTATTGATAATTTAGAAATAATTTCAGAGGGGTTGGGTATTAAAGGGGCGGTAGCTTTGGCGAAAAACTTCCAGCTAATTTCCCTAGACTTGCCGACCACTAAAATTGCTGGATTGGTTGATGCTAATATTTCGGCGCGGCCAATAGGAAATGGTGTATTGTCTGTAGCTGTGGACGGCAGTTATTTGAATATAGAACCGTGGGTGAGCAAGGCGTTCAATACCCAGTCCAGTTCGGTCGCGTTCCCAGTAGAGTTGACGGCTAAACTTAAGCAACTCGCATTGGAAGAAAATTATGCTTTAGCGGATGCAAATATCAGGTTTTCCCAATCAGGAAAAAACATCTCTAATGCAAGCTTAACCGGGTTAAGGCCAGGCGGCGTGTTTTTAACCGAAATCACCAGCGACAGCGATGTAAGCATGCGCAAAGTGCGCGTAGAAGTACCAGATGCTTCGGTGGCTATGCTCAACTTTCTCGGGCTTGGCAATATTGAAGGCGGTATATTGCAAATAGACGGGAAACTGCCGCCTGCAGGTAAGCAGGGCGGGTTATCGGGTGAAATGAAGCTGCAAAAATTTACATTGATTCGCGCACCCGCTTTCACACAAATACTTTCGCTTGCCTCCTTGCAAGGCCTTTCAGATACATTCAGTGGTGGTGGGCTTAAATTCAACGAAATGGAGATGCAATTCGCGCTCAAGGACGGTGTTTTGAAAATACGAGAGGGTCGTGCTTCCGGGCCGGCTCTTGGCCTAACGGGTGAGGGAGATATTGGCATTACATCAAGAACTGTAGATTTTAACGGAGTGCTAGTGCCGTCCTATACGGTAAACTCCATCCTCGGCGACATTCCAGTGCTCGGCGATATTCTAGTCGGCAAGAAAGGCGAGGGCGTGTTCGCCCTCAATTATTCAGTCAAAGGCCCGTTCGCCAAGACTCAGATCGCCGTCAATCCACTATCGGCTCTGACGCCGGGTTTCTTACGCCGGATATTTGATGTGAAACGCGATAAAATCATTGATCCCGAAATAGCGGATTTGATTAAGGAGCAAAAAAAGAAAGACAAGTGATAAGAGAATTATTCATAATACTGCCGCCTGTCTGCTTTGTTCTTGCCGCTAGCGCCGGGCTTCTGTATAGCCTGTTTCAAACCATCTAAAGAGATAAAAATGCACGACATAAAAGCCATTCGACAAAATCCTGATGCTTATGATAAAGCATGGGCTAGGCGCGGTCTGGAACCGCAAGCTCAAATCATTCTCGACAAAGATAGCTTGGTGCGCCAAGCCCTCAAGGTACAGCAAGAAGCCGAAGCGGCGCGCAATAAAGCGTCTAAAATGATTGGAGCGGCCATGGGGCGCGGCGACAAAGACGAAGCCGAGCGCCTAAAGACCGAAGTCGCAGGCGCTAAGAACGTCATTGCCATGATGAACGAACAAATTGCCTCAGAGAAAGCCATACTCACAAGCCTTTTGGCCGGGCTGCCAAATCTACCCGCCGACAATGCGCCAGACGGAGCCGATGAGGACGAAAATGTAGACTTGCGCATATGGGGTGCGCCAAGAAAATTTGATTTTGAACCTAAGGCTCATGACGATTTAGGACTGGCGCTCCAAGCTCCCAACGCCCCTATGATGGACTTCGAAACCGCCGCCAAAATGAGCGGGTCGCGCTTTGTGGTTCTTAGTGGTAAATTGGCAAGGCTAGACCGGGCGCTTGCGGCTTTGATGCTAGATATTCAGACCGAAGAACACGGATATACAGAGGTGGTGCCGCCCGTTTTGGTGCGCGCCAATGCGCTTTACGGTACGGGGCAATTGCCTAAATTTGAAGAAGATATGTTCAAGACCACAGGGGATCACTACATGATCTCAACATCAGAAATTTCCCTGACCAATACTGTGCGCGAAAGCATCATCGATGCGGAAAAACTCCCCCTGCGTCTAACCGCCCATACACCTTGTTTCCGCTCCGAAGCCGGGTCGGCTGGGCGGGATACCAAGGGGATGATCCGCCAACACCAATTTAACAAGGTCGAGCTTGTGTCTATTGTAAAGCCCGAAGACAGCGAAGCCGAACACGCCCGCATGATTGGTTGTGCCGAGGAAGTTTTGAAACGGCTGGAACTGCCCTATAAAGCGATTGAATTGTGTACTGGGGATCTCGGTTTTGGGGCGCGTAAGACTTACGATATTGAGGTTTGGTTGCCGAGCCAGGATTGCTACCGAGAAATATCTAGCGTCTCCAATTGCGGGGACTTCCAAGCCCGCCGCATGAATGCCCGTTATAAACACGCAGAGAAAGACAATAGATTTGTCCATACGCTCAACGGGTCTGGTTTGGCCGTAGGGCGGACTTTGGTGGCGGTGCTGGAGAATTATCAAAATGCAGACGGCAGCATCACCGTTCCCAAGGCACTGGTGCCGTATATGGGCGGGGTTGAGGTGGTCAATTGATGTCTAATCATCATTGTTGTGAGCGCGGTGTGCCTCGCTGGTATCCAAGCCCCTCACCTTGTTCCTCTCCCACCGGGAGAGGAGACTGTGCCGCAAATACCAATATTATCTCGGACATAGGGTGAAAATGTTAAAACAAAACCGAACACTTGAAATAAAAAAAACTGTTTCCACACCGTCTCCTCTCCTTTGGGGAGAGGAACAAGGTGAGGGGGTAAGGTGTCAGAGATTGAGCACTATTTCGGCCATATATATATTGGGAGAGGTAAATTAACATGCGTATCCTTCTCACAAATGATGATGGTGTCACTGCGGACGGCTTGGAAATTCTTGCGGAAATCGCGCATACGATTAGTGATGATGTGTGGATTGTTGCGCCGGCCACCGAGCAATCTGCGGCGTCGCGCGGCGTAAGCTTGCATAATCCTGTATTTGCCCGCAAGCTGGCCAATAAAACCTATTCCGTCTCCGGTACACCAACCGATTGCGTGATTGTGGCACTGCGCGAAATTATGTTGGATAATATGCCGGATTTGGTGCTGTCTGGGGTGAACCGAGGCCAGAATATTGCCGAGGATATAGGGTTTTCTGGCACGGTCGCCGGAGCCTTGCAAGGCATGCAAATGGGGATACCGTCCATATCCTTGTCACAGGCTCGCGGGTTTTATAACCACAATAAGGGCAGAGTGAACTGGAAAGCCGCATTAGAACACGGGCCTAAGCTCGTAAAAAAAATATTAAAGCATGGTTGGCCTAAGGATGTTGTCCTGAATATAAATTTCCCCGATGTCAAAGATGACAAGGTCGCAGGCATACGCGTCACGACCCAAGGGCGGCGGGATTTCGAGATGAGCAATATCGACAAACGCACCCATCCGCGCGGCGGTGATTATTATTGGCTAACCTATAAAGGCGCCAAGTCGGATCCGGCGGCTGGCACAGATTTGCGTGCAGTGTACGATGATTATATCTCGGTCACACCCATCCATATCGACCACACCCATTACAAAACCGTAGCCGTTCTTGGCGCTCTTTTCGAGGATTAAGCTGTGTCATTTATTGAACCCGGCTTGTTCGATATGATCATGCGGCTTCGTGGTCGCGGAATATCTGATAGCAATGTGTTGCGCGCCATGGAATTGGTCAAACGCTCCGCATTCGTTCCAGACGAATTGGTGCCGGAAAGCTACGAAGAGAAACAATTGCCGATCCCGTGCGGCCAAACACTTATGGCACCACTTGATATTGCCATTATGTGCCAGAGCCTCGATGTTAAACCGTCCCACAAAGTTCTAATTATCGGTTCCGGTAGTGGTTATACTGCTGCTGTGCTCGCTAAAATGAGCAAGCGGGTTTATGCCGTTGAACGCTACCGGACTTTGGTGGAGTACGCGGAAAGTAAATTGCAAAAACAGGCGGCGAAAGTGGTTATTCACCACGGCGACGGACGACTGGGCTGGCGTGGGCAGGCGCCGTTCGACAGGATATTGCTCGGCGCATCAGTGCGGGTAATCCCTGATGCCTTGCATAGCCAGTTAACGCGGGACGGTATTATCGTTGCCGTTGTTGAGGGTTATCTGGTGTGCGCCGCAATAGATGGCAAAAAATTAGTGGAAACCCAAGTGCTACCGATGGAGTTGCCAGCCATGGAAGCCGGAAAAGCCAAATCCATGTAGAGGTTTTATCTTTTCTCCTTAACCGTTCTTTTACCATAATAGTCAAATATAGTCTCCAGAATTACATTTAATAACCCGGGAGGCTATTATGATACGCCGTATCTTGATCACATCTACAATTTTGGCTACACTGTCGGCTCCGGCATTTGCGCAGAACAATTACACGGTTGTCCGCGAAGCTGTTCCAGAACAACAACAGGTCATTATTGCTAATTCACCTGCGGATATTGCGCTTCAAGAACGAATTCGCCGTATTAATGCAGACAATGCGCAGGTAAACAGCCAGGTCGGTATTTCGGAGACTTATTCATCCGTTGAGCCAATTGCGGTCACAACATCTGCGCAGAAAATCCAAGCGACAACAATTCCCGTGGTAACAAATAAATACGCTGGCGCTAAGGTGAGCCTGTACGCCGCGCCAGTAGTAAACCAAATTACCTATGCAAATACTAATCCAAATACGAGTATCTCTGTGCAGGCTGCCCCAGCCACAGTTTCTGAATATCGGCCAGTGACCTATACACGCATTCACCGTGTCGTCAAAGATGACACTTTGTATAAACTGGCCAAGGAAAATTGTGTAACGGTTGTTGATATCCAAAATCAGAACGATTTTGGCGGTACAGGTATCCGTATCGGGCAAGCTTTGGCTCTACCGGCCAGCCGATGCGCTGCATCAAAGGTTCCGGTCTTAACCAAGCAAGATAAACCGCGAATAGAAAAGCAAAGCCGTTCCGAATTCGGCGTGGTCCGGCAAGTTATGCCAATTCAAACGGGTATTAAGGTGCGAAGCGGGAACGCCTATGCCGTGCTGCCCAAAGATAGTCTATATAGTATCGGTCGGCGTTATTGTATTTCCCACACCGAGTTGGCTGCATTTAACAGTATTGATACAACAACTCCAATCCAGCCCGGGCAGATTTTACGCCTACCGAATACAGCTTGCAATAAATAATCCGAATTTATCGGCTTTCCTGCATTGCAATAAGATTTGCTGCGCTTATATATCCCTAAAGCAAGAGTCCAATTAGGGTTCATAGTTTCGGGACACATCTATGTTAAATTTATTTATGCAAGCAGCACCAGCCAAGTCAGGCGGATTTGGCGACCCACTTCTTCTGATTATGGTGTCGATATTTCTAATTTTCTATTTTCTGGTTATCAGGCCACAAAATAAACGTTTGAAAGATCATAAGGCGAAATTGTCTGCTGTTGTACGCGGTGATCAAGTCATCACTAGCGGCGGGCTTGTTGGTAAAGTTATTAAAGTCACCGATGAATTCCTCACAGTTGACCTTGGTAACAATATGAAGGTTAAAGTGGTCAAGTCCATGCTGTCTGATGTCGTCGATAAAACTGTCGCGGCCAATGACAGTGCTAAAGACAAGAAGAAATAACCAAACCTAGCTAATCGGGAGCACGCAGATGAAACCTCTATATTGGAAATTACTTCTAATATTTGGGGCAGTGATTGTTGGTGCCAGTCTGATTATTCCCAAATCCCTGCGTAAAAACAGTCATCTGGAAATAGGGCAAAACATTGGAAGTTTGGAAGGCAGTGTTAGACGCTTAGCTGTCCCAGTACTTACCGAAAAAACAAGCCTGCCCTTTAAGCAAACTTCAAAACCCGCAATTTATTCCCCCTCTAGTGTCTATACATATCAGCATGGATGGGTAACCACTTTGGTGGTTTACTCTTCCCTCAAAGCTCCATTTCTCAATTCAATTAACGAGCCGGATTCCTTCCTTTCTGAAAAAGGGCGAAGTGTTGGGGTGGGGGATGGTCTGTCCTCAGGTAATATGGGTTCGCATTTCTCTAAAGCGCAAAATTCGCTCAAACAGTTGATAGCACGACCTGCATTTTTCAGGCATGAATTTCCTAATGCCGCCGATGTGTTGCACAACATTGGCAATCGCGAGTTTTTAAATACTATGATAATAAATGTGCGTTCTGGCTTGAGCGTAGGAAGTCGACCAATAAAATCCCGCGTGGTTGACTGAATAGTAGTGACTTTCATTTTCTGTTTACACGCAAAAACCATTTGCTTGTCATAGGAATCCTCCTAGTAGTACGGCCATTGAATTCGCGGTACTTTACCACCCACCCATATTATAAAGGAGAAATGCAATGTTGCATTTTTCACGCTGGAAAATAACTCTTATCCTCGGAGCTATCATGCTCGGGTTGCTATTTGCACTGCCCAACGTCTTGTCCGAGAAAGCGCGCGAAGCCCTCCCGGGCTTTCTTCCAAGTCAAACCCTTAATCTCGGCCTTGATCTTCAAGGCGGCGCGCATCTACTTTTGGAAGTAGACCTTAAAGACGGTGTCGAGAAAACCCTAAAGTCTGAACTCGCAGGTATGCGGGCTGCTTTACGCGAAGACCGTGTCTCGGCCACTCTGCGCATTCGGGACGAAGCGATTTTCGTCACTTATAAGAATGCCGCAGATGCCGAAAAAGGTGTTCCCATTATGCGCAAACAAAGTGTCGCCGTAGATGCCAATGCACTTGGCGGCGGCGGTAAAACACTGGTCATCGAAAAGCTCAGTGATCTGCGCTATAAAGTGACGGTTTCAAAAGCAAATATCGAATATTTGAGCAATCGGACAATTGAGCAATCAATACAAGTCTTGCGTAAACGGATTGACCCGTCAGGCACAACCGAAATGACCTTGGCCAAAGAGGGGGCGGAACGTATCCTCCTGCAAGTCCCGGGCGCTAAGAATGTGGACGAGCTTAAGTCAGTGATTGACAAAACGGCCAAACTTGGTTTTCACCAAGTTGCCGTTACAGACGACGTTGTTCTCAGGCTTTGTGTAGAAGATGACCAATGTCCACTTGGTAAGGTCGCTTACCCACAGAAAAACGGCGGTGGGTATATGATGGTTTTTGACCGCGAAATTGTTACGGGAGCGGATTTGAAAAGTTCCTCGGAGGGATTACATCCCCAAAACAACTACCCCATTGTTAACTTTGTTTATAATGCTAGAGGCGCGCGCAAATTTTGTGATTTCACGTCCAAGCATGTGGGTGAGCCATTTGCTGTTGTGCTCGACGGCGAGATCATCACGGCTCCGAATATTAACGGTGCGATTTGTGGCGGGCGCGGCTTTATTGAAGGTAGCTTCACCATGGAAAGTGCCAAGGAACTTTCCTTGCTCCTCAATGCTGGCGCACTGCCCGCTAAGCTTAATATCGCAGAAGAACGCACGGTAGGACCAGAACTTGGGGCTGACAGTATCAACGCTGGTAAAGTTGCTTCAATGCTGGGTCTTGTTGGCGTGGCCATATTTATGTGGCTGAGTTACGGGCTAAGGTTTGGCACATTTGCCAATATTGCCCTTGCGACAAATATCGTGTTGATCGCCGGGGCGCTGTCGCTCTTGGGGGCTACATTAACCTTGCCGGGCATTGCCGGGATTATCCTGACGATTGGTATGGCGGTTGATGCCAATGTGTTGATCTTCGAGCGGATTAGAGAAGAAACCCAAAACGGACGCGGACCTATCAATGCCATTGATACGGGCTACCGTTTGTCGCTCGCACCGATTTTGGATGCCAATATTACCACATTGATTGCAGCGCTGACGTTGTACTTTGTTGGCTCAGGCCCAATTCGCGGTTTTGCTGTGACCTTGTCCATTGGTATTGTTATGTCCGTTTTCACTGCCGTTGTCGTCGCAAGGTTGATGACTGCCACTTGGTTGCGCCATGCGCGGCCTAAAAAACTCCCAATATAGGTGTCCCATGTTTGATATATCCTTAGTACGCCATCTCCCCAAAGACACGAAAATTCCCTTTTTGAAGGTTCGTTTGGTCGCGATGGTTCTCTCCGTATTGGCAATCATTGCCTCAATATTTCTGTTCACCACAAAAAACCTAAATTACGGTCTTGATTTCAAAGGCGGTACGGTTTGGGAGTTTCATTTGGACGAAAGTCCGACCGATGCTGATCTCGGCGCAATTCGGGATCTTGGGCCAGGCCTCGGTCTGGGTGAGTTGGCGATCCAGACCATTGGTCAAAGCGACAAAGACAAGGTACAAGCTATCCGCCTGTCCGTGTCTAAACAACCTGCTCTCGAAGGTGACGAGAACGACGATAAAGCGCAGCAAGTCGCCTTGAAATCCATCCAAAACGCCGTTGTGGAGCTGTACCCGGAAGTGGCTAAAACTGAGAACACCTTAAGTGTTCAAGTTTTGGGTACGAAGGTTTCGGGAGAACTCAAGAAAAAGGGGATCGAGGCCGTTATTGCTGCGTTATTAATGGTGTTGATATATATTTGGTTCCGTTTCGAGTGGCAGTTTGGCCTCGGCGCTGTCGCGGCGCTAACCCATGATGTTATCCTGACTATCGGCGTGTTTTCATTTACGGCGCTTGAGTTTAACTTGTCGATTGTTGCGGCGATTTTGACCATTGTTGGTTATTCGCTCAATGACACTGTGGTTGTTTACGACCGGATTCGCGAAAATTTGCGCAAGTTTAAGAAAAAGCCTCTGGAGCAAGTCCTGGATATGTCAATCAATGACACATTGTCGCGAACAATTTTGACCTCTCTCACCACTATGCTAGCTTTGCTTGCTCTATATATTTGGGGCGGCCCTGGTCTGAACGGATTCGCTTTTGCTATGATTTGGGGTGTGTTTGTCGGAACTTATTCGTCGATATTTGTGGCGGCACCAATCTTGCTATTGCTGGGAGTAAACCGTAAAGGCCCACAAAAGTAAGCGTGAAAGAGTTTCATAGGGTGGATTAAAATATCTTAATTCACCCTATGAGTTTCACCCACTTTTGTGAAGTTATTGCGGCCTGAATTTATGAGTACACTACCTAATTAAGTGGTTTGATTAGCATAATTTTGGCGCGCTCGCCTAACTCTAATGCTTGGTCTTGTGGCTCTCTCACTAAAAAACAATTCGCAGTCAAAAACGGTGTTAGCAAAGAACTATCTTGGCGCGGTATGGCTGTGACGTGTAATGTCCCGTTTTCGTCTACTACGGCATGGGCGCGAATATATTCTGCCCGCCATGTGGCGGCTTTTACAGGGTGGGTCATGCGGGCATTGACGAACTTATGTGCAGTAGCTGCTCCCGTCAGCGCCTTGATTAGCGGCTTCAAAAACAGATGTGCAGTTACCAAAGCAGACGCCGGATTGCCGGGCAGGCCGAGTATGTATTGTGGGTAATCTTGGTTGGCCATAGTGCCAAACCAAACGGGTTTGCCTGGCTTAACGGCAACTTTCTCGAATGTTTTTTCGTAACCAAGCTCTGCAAATACAAGACGCATATAATCGTGATCACCGACCGAAGCGCCGCCGATGGGGACGAGTATATCGGCACCTTGGTGGACTGCTCTGGCAATTTGCGCCCGAATAGCTTTGGGGTCATCTTTGGAGATACCCATATTGATCGTATTTGCCCCCCAAGAATTAAGTAAAGGCATAAGGCCGTAAGGATTTGAACTTATGACCTGCCCCATATTGGTCATCTTCCCAGGCGCAACCAATTCATCACCATTGGCTATTAAAGCAACTTTGGGGGCGAAAGTGACCGGTAATGTATCGCAATTAGCGGCTGCTAGAATAGCCAATTCATAGGCACCTATTTGTGTGCCTTTGGCTAAAACTCTGTCACCCGTCTTGAAGTCTATACCTGCCTTGCGAATATGGGAAGCCGGGGAGGTCGGCTCAGAAAGGGTTATGACATCTCCATTCGCGCGCACATTTTCTTGCATAATAACATGGTTTGCTCCATCTGGAACTGCACCGCCTGTGAAAATCCGAACGGTCTCGTCCGTGCCGACTACGCCTTCATATGGGCGCCCAGCTGGGGCCTCGCCGATAAGGGTGAATTTGGAACCTAATTTGTGGTGGGGTTCTAGTTTCACTGCATACCCATCCATCGCAGACGCGTTATGGGGCGGTAGTGTCACTTTGGCAGCCACATCCTGAGACAAAACATGGCCAAAGCTTTCCTTGAGAATTACGCAAGTTTTTTGTGAAATTGGTGTTTTTGCAATGAGCGTAAGCGCTTCGGATACAGAAATGAGTTTAGCCATTATTGCCACCGCCAGTTTTTCTATAGCTATCCAGTTTTCTATAGCTCCCGGATTTGCCGCCCGTTTTCTCCAACAGTTCAATATTGGTAATCTGCATGGCTTTATCTACGGCTTTCAGCATATCATAAATAGTAAGACAGGTCACGGATACGGCGGTTAAGGCTTCCATTTCAATACCCGTTTGCCCGGTGGTTTTGACACGCGCTTTTACCCGAAGGCCTGGCAAGTTATCATCGTGTTCGATCTCTATTTTTGCACTCGTAATCGGCAAGGGGTGGCAGAGCGGGATCAGGTTGGCAGTTTGCTTGGTCGCCATGACACCCGCGATTTCTGCGACCGTAATGACGTCGCCTTTCTTGGCTGTGCCGGATTTAACCAAAGCCAAAGTTTCTACCCGCATACGCACACATCCGCTAGCAATCGCCACACGTTCCGTCACGGCTTTATCCGAAACATCGACCATGTTAACGCGGCCTTGGTCGTCGAAATGTGTAAGTTTGTTGCTCATGTTTCAGTAAGTCTGGGCATAAGTTCAACCAAATTACACGGCCCGTGGCGGCTATCCAGTTGCGGGCAGATGACTTTGTCCCAGCCATCTTTACAAGCTCCATTAGAGCCGGGCAGGGCAAAGATAAATGTACCGTTAGCCGTGCCCGCTACGGCGCGGGAGGCTAGTGTCGATAGGCCAACTGATTGAAAGCTGACCATGTGAAACACATGGGAGAAGCCCTCTATGGTTTTCTCGAACAAAGGCGTGACGGCTTCGGGGGTGATGTCGCGCCCCGTAAGACCTGTCCCGCCCGAGCTGATCACCACATCTACATCATCCGCATCAATCCATTCTTTGACCTGCGCCCGAACCGCAGGGATGTCGTCGCGCAATATCTTACGGTCTGCCAGTTCGTGTCCTGCGGCAACCACACGGTCTGCCAATAATGCACCCGATGTGTCGTCCTCAAATGTGCGGGTGTCGCTGACCACCAATACGGCAATGCGTACTGGTTTAAATTCTTTGGTTTTGTCAATGCCTTTCATAGCGTGTCCCATCTATCACTATCTTTATAATCTTCTGCGCGCGGCTCTATCCATTTAGTGCCGTGTGCACCTGTCTGTCGTTTCCAGAATACAGCTTCTGTCTTCAGATAGTCCATTAAATAATCACAAGACAAGAAAGCGTCCCGGCGGTGTATTGCCGCAGTTGCCACTAAAACTATAGGTTCGCCGACGCCCATAGCCCCGGTGCGGTGGATAACCACCACACCCGTAAGCGTCCAACGGGTATTGGCCTTGGTCACCGCATCTTGAATGCCAGCTTTGGTAACACCAGGATATTGTTCGAGGTATAGTTCGTGGACGCTACCTGTTTCGCCTCGGACTTGCCCCAAAAAACTGGTGATAGCCCCAGCATCGCTATTGGCTTTGGTGAAAGCTTCAAGTTCTATTACAGGGTTAAAGGGGGTGTCGATAATTTTTATCATCAACCGCCACCGACCGGGGGGAGAAAGCCAATTTCTTCGTCGCCGTTCAGCGGTATATCTGCGTGGACGAGCGCCTGATTAATCATGGTTTTCACAGACGGATCGTCCAACGCGCCGTCCAGTTCATGAGCGGTGTTCAGCCAGTGCTTTAGCGCGGAAATTGTGGTCACACCTTCAGGCAAAGCCATCGTCTCCGCGCGCCGCCCTGCGCTTTCGTGCAAGCGACCAAAATATAATATTTTTATCATAGGTCTAAGATAGTACCATTTGAGAAAATTTCCAGAGCAATCTAACTGCGACAAATAGAACCAGAATTGCCGTCATCTTGCGCACGGTGTTTTCTGAAAACACCTTAACGCTCATGTGGTTGCCAATGAAGCCGCCAATGATAACCATTGGGGCGAGTAGCCAATAGGGATGGGTGTTTTCCAATTGTTCGATACCGCCAAGCTTGACCAATTGCCCGGTAAGGCCAGATACGGAATTAACCAAAATGAAAAGACTACACAGAGCCGCAATTTCCTTTGCCTTGCCCCAACCTATGCGGTGCAAGACGGGGGCTAGGAAAATTCCGCCGCCTATGCCAACAATGCCCGATAGTAAGCCAAGACCTGCACCGATAACTGCACTAAGCGCTAGAGATGCTGCAGCTTTTGGGTTGGGTTTTACCGCTGGTTTGAACAACAGGGACAGCCCTGCGAATAAAAGCGCCAGCGCCAGTAAGCCAATGAATATGGTTTCGGGCACATGAATGCGCCCGCCAATCAAGGCCATAGGTACAGACAACACCATGAACGGCCAGACACGCGCCCACGATATGAGGCCAGCACGGCTATACCGCCAAGTATTGCCGCTCACGACTAAAATATTGCACATCAAAGAAATTACAGGAATGATCAGGATATTGGCACCTGCCAACACCAGCAAGGCCGTATAGGTGGAACCTCCGCCAAAGCCAACACTGGCGTAAAGCAAGGCGGTGAGAAAAAACAGGCTGGCAAGAAGTGCGACTTTCATTTGTCTGCATATATAGTTAAACGCGTGTATGGCTAGAAAAAAACACCCTACCGGAAAACTTCCTTGCATGATTTTATGCGCCGGAACCTCCAAACGATTTGGCAGTAATAAAATGCTGGCGCCTCTGGCCGGGAAGCCTTTGCTCGCGCACACGATTGAACGTATGCGGCCACAGGTCTCTGATTTGGCACTTAATGGTGAAGAAAGGGAATATGGCGAATTCGGACTGCCAATTTTCCCGGATGCAATCGTGGGAAAGCTTGGGCCTTTGGTGGGCATTTTGACGGCAATGGAATGGGCGGCGCGGCTTGGCTATGAGCGTGTTCTAACCATATCTGGAGATACGCCATTTGTGCCAGATTGCTTGGCAGAGATGTTAGCGAACATCCAAGGTAATGGCATAGTTTTGCCGCAGGTGGAAAACAGGCGTCATCAAATATGCGGATTTTGGCCTGTTGGCGAGGCTTCAAATCTCCGTGCATATTTGCAAGAGGAGAGGGATTACAAAGTAGGCAGTTTTTTGATGTCCTGCGAGACAACAATATGTCTATTTCCCAAGAAAAACGGTGTTGATCCGTTTTTCAATATTAATACTCAGGAAGACATGCAAAGAGCGGAACAAATATTAGAGCAACGAAACCGAATGTAGAATCACTTTGAGCGCTTGATTTTACACCGTGAACAGGAGCCGTTCTTGCCGTGATGCCATAGCATCACAAGGGGGCGACGACGCATTCACGATGTAAAAGCAAGTGGCCCGGTTAAAAAAAATATATATTTCAACCCTTTACTAATGGCTTGGGCGATCTTTGTTTTTTGACGTCGTTGCGTTCCTTGACCGATGCTAAAGCATCGCTCTGCGAACCGCGTCTAGGCAAAAAACAAATCACATCCCATCAAAGTGGTTCTATATTCGGTTTCGTTGCTCTAGCCACCCGTAGCTGACATGTGACGAGTAGTTCCAGATTTATTGCCCGATTTTTTAATCTCAAAGTCGTGCTTTTCTGGCTTGTTTATCATGGCTTGGTCTAAGGATTGATTGAGTGCTTCTCTGCCACCAACGCGTAATGCTTCGCGCAAATTGACATGGGCGCCGTGACCCAGGCACATATATAGTTTCCCAGTGCAGGTGACACGCACCCTATTACAGCCTGCGCAGAAGTTTTTGCTCAAAGGGCTGATGAAACCTAGGCGTCCGCCAGTTTCGGCAATGTTCACATAACGCGCAGGGCCGCCTGTGGTCTCTGCTGTATCGTGTAGCGCCCATTTTTTCTCTAAATTATTACGGATTTCCGAAACAGGGATGAACTGGTCAAAGCGGTCTTCGCCCGTATCGCCCATAGGCATAACTTCGATGAGCGTCATGTCCATGCCGCGCTCATGCGCCCATGTTACCATGTTGGGGATGTCGTCAGCATTGTCGTTTTTCAAGACAACCGTATTGATTTTTAATTTCAGTCCAGCACTTAGCCCGGCGTCTATGCCTTCTAAAACCCGTGTCAGGTTTCCGCCGCGTGTGATGCGATTGAAAGCGAGCGGGTCTAAACTATCAAGAGAGACATTGATTCGTTCCACACCTAAACTTTTGAGCCGTCCAGCGAATTTGTGTAATTGGGTGGCATTGGTCGTCAGTGTAATCTCGTCGAGGCGTCCCGCATTGAGGTGCCGTGATAAATGCTCCGCCAAAGTCAGAAAACCTTTGCGCACCAATGGTTCGCCGCCCGTTAGGCGTATTTTACGCACCCCGCGCGCGATAAATGCATCTGCGACATGGCCCAATTCTTCAAGGCTAAGTAGGTCTTTTTTAGGTAAGAAAACCATTTGTTCAGCCATGCAATAGAAACAACGCAGATCGCACCGATCCGTGAGGGACAAGCGCAAATAAGTGACATTGCGGCCAAAACTGTCTGTCAAAATTTTACTCATATATGCTTCCTAGCGCAATTTAGGTCATATTAACTGACCTAAATCAAGTCATGTAAAGAAAAGTATATATTAGCAAGCCATAATGTTACCAGTGCAAGTCATGCCGATTTTTAGCAAGCCTCCTTCGGGTGTAGCGGCTCTATCTGTGACAGGCCTCCAATTTGGTCGACTTATTGAGTTTACTTTGTCCAAGTCGAAAAAAACGGACAAATTTCACGGATTAAGCGACAAGGTTAGCCTTGAATTGAAAGCCGCCGCCCTTGCGCCGATTTTTATGCAGACAAATGTCAGTTGGAGCCTTTATTTTCCACCTTGCTAGTGTATTACAGGTTTGTAATTCGTGGGGCGTATTAAACAATAAGTGAAGAGTTCAATATGTCTGGGGAAACCATATCTGCTGAAAAAACAGTGAATAAAAAAGTCTGTATATTGGCATATGACGGGTTATGTACGTTTGAATATTCTTTGGCTATCGAGATATTTGCTTTGGCGCGACCCGAATTTTCTACCTGGTATGATTGTCAAATCGTAGCCGTAGACAAACAACCAATTCGCGGGCTTGGAAATATCGTCATACAGGCGGATAAAGATTTAACGAAATTGGCTACCGCCGACCTGATAATCATTCCAGGCTGGCGCGGTGTGGACAGGATGGTGCCGCCGGATTTGAAGCAAGCTTTGATAGACGCTAACCAAAAAGGCATTCGCATTGCGTCCATTTGTTCTGGCGTATTTGTATTGGCGGCGTGTGGCTTGCTAGATAAACACAAGGTTACAACCCACTGGAAATATGTTGATATTCTGAGCGAGCGTTACCCTGATATTTCCATTAATCCGGATGTTTTGTATATTGATAGCGGTGATATTCTGACATCTGCGGGATCTGCAGCTGGCATTGACTTATGTTTGCATATTATCCGAACTGATTTTGGTGTTGAATATGCCAATGAAGTAGCGCGGCAGCTTGTAGTGCCTGCACATAGGGATGGTGGGCAAGCACAGTTTATACTGCGCCCGGTAGCCCATGAATATAGAGGTAATGTGGCTAAATTATTGGACACTATCCGCGAGGAACTAGGCCAAGATTGGAAAATTGGCCGCATGGCGGAAATTTGCAATACATCACCGCGCACTTTACAGCGCCGTTTTCGGGTGGCAACTGGCCTCAGCCCTCATTCATGGATAACACGGGAACGGGTGGAGCTTGCCAAGGATTTGTTGGAAACTACGGATCTAAATATAGAGAAGATTGCCGAAATTACAGGCCTAAAAACCCCTGAAACCTTGCGGCATCATTTTAAGAAAATAACAGGTGCAAGCCCCACAAAGTTTAGGTCAAAATTCAATCCAGACGGACGTGCTTGGATAACAAGACGGCACTCGTCCTGATTTAGGAGGTTTTTTAGCCAGTCGCAATATAATCACGCAATACGGCGGCTTCATTTTCCGCATCAGAAATTTTGCGTTTCACAACGTCGCCAATGGATACAAGTCCCATGATTTTGTCGCCGTCAAGCACGGGTACATGCCTTATTCGCGAATTGGTCATTATCTCCATAACGGCGTCGATGCTGGCGTCCTCATCAACGCTAAAAACCTTGCTAGTCATGGTTTTAGTGACAAGCTCGTCGCGAAACCCAGCTTCTTGCGTCCCGGTTTCGCGGGTTAAGGCTTTGCGGATAATATCCCGTTCGGACAAGATACCTTTCATATGGCCATTTTTATCTGTGACCAGAACCACACCAATGTTTTTAGCATTAAGCAAGGTTATAGCTTCACGTAAAGTGGCAGTTTCACGTACCGCATATACGGCGTTGCCCTTGTTTTTTAGTAGTTCACTTACACTCATAATTATCTCCTGTAGTCTGTGTATAGCATAAAATCCTGTATTTGTCCAATTTCCAGTTGAAACATCCTGCGCATAACAGCAAAATTACTGTTTTCTTAAGGCTCTCACTTTAGTTTTTGACTATGAAGCTTGGCTTATGGGGAGTCGGCTTAGGGATTTGAGGCGTTGACTTTGCAAAGAACAGTTAGATATTTTTGGGTCATAGGGTGTGTTTTTATAGTTTTGAGCGCTCATAGTGCTGTGGCGCAGTCAAAAAAAGATACAGCCGAAACACCTTTTACTTTGTTATTGGGAAGTGGGCAAAATCCTGAAAAACTTTCAAGTCTTGCTAATCTACCACAGAGGAAATCTCTGAGAACTGTGTCCGGGCGGCGTTTGATGGCGGGTGTACGGGCATCGGAATATTTGGATGACCGTGGTGGGCGCATCACCCTATCTGGTTTGAGCAATGAAAGCGACACGAATGCCGACCAAATTATCTACCAAATTCCTGCCCGCTCCGAACGTGCGAAAAACTTGGTTGCGACAATGAAATCTCGCTATGGTCAACCGGACGAAATCATAGACGGCGACCAAATTTGGCATATTCGCAATCCGGATATGCGCCGGGGGCAAGCTAAAATCATCAATATGCGCATACGCCAAACCGCTGGAACGTTGACAATCATAGCTGATCGCACCCCCATCACAAGGCGGGGTGAATTACTGGTTAAGCCGCCTCGAAAGTTGTCAGTCCGTAGCCAGACATCTACAAGAAATACACAGAAAGCTACTGCACAGTCAGCGCAAAAACAGATCCAAGAACAATATAGTATAGATTAGAGCAGTGATTAGGTTTCCAAAAATAAAAATGATTGAGAGCGTGGCGGTGTTACTTTGGGCGCTGATAGGTTCCGCCATAACTGCGTGGGCGCAGACGGGGCCTTTCGAAAATACATCTTCCGCGCCGCTAAACGAAACTGTTGCTCCTTGTGGTTCCACACATTTAATACGCAATATTGTTGTTGGTGATAGTTTCATTATTGGCGACGTTGACTTGGGTATGTTGGTCACCCACACTTACCGAGGTGACATCCAAGCAACGCTAACATCACCTTCTGCCACAACAGTATCCTTGGTCACGAATGATGGCGGCAATGGTCTGAATAACTATAATGTGCGCTTTGACGATGATGCGGGTAATGACGTGAATACAGCACCCCATAATACGGCGGACGGAACATCGGCACCCCCCTATGAGAATTCTGTGCGGCCGCTTGGGAATATGTCTGACTTTAACGGCGAAAATGCGCTGGGGACATGGGTTCTTGATTTATGCGATTTTTATAATGCGGATTCCGGGGACTTTCAGCGCGCAAATCTATATTTTGCTGCGATAACAGATGCGGATTTGTCGCTAACGCTGAGCGCTAGCGACACCACACCCAATGTCGGTGCCAATGTGATCCTCACCTATACAGTCATAAATTCGGGGCCGATTGCGGCTGATGGTGTGACAGCCACCTTGCCGCTTCCGTCAGGACTGAGCTATGTTTCGGACAATGGCGGTGGTGATTATAATTCCGGCACTAATGTCTGGACAATTCCGGGGACGATTGCCGACGGGGGAACTGCGAGTGTGCAAATCACGGCATTTGTGAATACTTCGGGATCCTTTGCCATCATCAGTGAAATTTCTACGTCCAGTCAAACCGATTCGGACTCTACACCTGGCAATGGTGATACCGGGGAGGACGATTATGCGGCCCTTACCTTAAACCCGGTCACGCCGGCTGTGCCGACATTGTCCTGCCCGGGAGCGCCCTCAATTCTTGACTGGGACATCCAAGACTGGCCGACGGCATCGATGAGTAATTCATACACTGTGGCGGGTGAAAACATAACTATCACCGTGGATGATCCGGACGGGACGTTGTTAAGTAGTCCGGATTTTGGCGGGCAGACACCTGCAGAAAGTATATATGATACGGGGGGGATAGTACCAGGCGAATCAGATTTGCATTTTCTGAGAAACCCCCCAAACCGCGCCAGTACTACGGATGTTACTATTGCATTAGGGACAGCAGGTACGGGCGTCGCACAATTTCAATTGAGTATTTTTGATGTAGATTTCGGGACATCACAATTTGAAGACCAAATCACGGTTGTCGGGACGCTCAGTGGTTCACCTGTACCTGTGACGCTCTTTACAAGTACTGCCAACAGTGCATCGGGGAGTGTTGTAACCGGCAATGCCAGTTCAACACCAACGCAAAGCAATGGTAATATGACACTGGAATTTAGCTCGGCGGTGGACACAGTCGTGATAAATTACGGGAACGGCAGTGGTGCGCCTGCAAATCCTGGCAATCAGGGCATATCCATTCACGATCTCAATTTTTGCCCGGTATTAACAGCGGTACTCGGTGCGCAAAAAACCGCAGCTATATACGATCCATTGTCTGAAGGTTTGTATATGATACCGGGCAATGATGTGATTTATACCATCAGATTTACCAATACCGGAGATGGGGCCGCTGACGCCGATAGTGTGGTTATTATTGATGCAATACCGCCAGAAATCGAATTTTATAATGGTGATATAGACGACGGAGGGCCGGAAACAACGGCGGTTACGGGGACTGATAATGGCAGTGGGTTGACATTTAACTATGCTAGCGATGTCGCGTATTCGAATGCCGGCTCGCCGCCAGCAAATTTTGCTGCTTGTGGGTATACACCAAGCGCTGGTTACGACCCAGCTATTACTTATTTATGTGTCAACCCTTCCGGTGTTATGGTTGCGGGTGACCCTGACCCTAGCTTTGATGTCAAGTTCCGGGCGCGTATCAAGTAAAGCAATCTTGGTGCAAAATAGCTATTTACTGTTCAGCTGGCCCTGTTTATCGTGCAAATTGTATAATATAGACAATTAGGGACACCCTTATGGCTGGACTAAAATTCACAAAAACCGCATTTGTAAAAGCAGCTATGGGCGACGATTCCTGGTATCACAATGACGGTTTTGAACTGGGCGCAGAGCAGTTTCTCAGATCATATTATGACGATACATCTCGAAACGACGCGCTCATATTGCCGTTAGAGGATATATTAGCCCTCGCACGCGGGTTCTGGATGTTCGGAGACCGCCGTAAAGTTGGCACATCTTCCGTGCGCGTAGAGCCAATAACTCAGGTCAGCGCTCTTGCAGACAGATATGATGTTGTTGAAATAATCACGGATGACCGGACGTTTTTAGTTGATTCTATCGTCAGTGAAATATCCAGCCACGGCATTGATATTTTGGCGCTTTATCACCCGATTATTGATGGCTACCGTAATGAAGATGGTCTGTGGCGCAATCGTGGTCAAAAAGTCAGCGAATCGTTGATACAAATACTAATACCGCGCCAAAGTATCCAAGGTCGCAAAACTATCAAAGCAGGCATAGTCAAAACCCTGAATGATTTAGACGCGGTAATTAGTGATTTTCAGCCAATGTTAGCTTTACTTGAAGATAATATTACTCAGTTATCTGAACGCCACGGCGATGTTCCGCCCGATGTTCTGGACGAAGCGATAGAGTTTCTCGATTGGATACGTGATGGTAATTTTGTTCTCTTGGGAACACGAACATTTGTCTATATCAGCGGCAACGCAAAAAAAGCAGGCGGTAAAGGGGAGACATATGATTACGGCTACCCAGAAGTCATAGAGGAATCATGTCTAGGCGTGTTGCGTGACCGCTCAAATATGATTTTGCGCCAATCTAGTGAGCCAGCACGGATTTCGTCAAATCTTGAAGCATATTTACTCGAAAAAGACCCGGTTACGGTGGCAAAATCCAATCTGTTCTCGCGGGTACATCGACGGGTGCGTATGGATTATATTTCCATAAAAAAATATAATCAGCAAGGCAAAGTGATTGGCGAGACGCGCATTGTTGGTCTGTTTACAGTCGATGCCTATGCTCGTTCGCCTAAATTTGTTCCGCTCATCAGACGCAAAGTCCAACAAGTACTTCACCGTTACGGTGCAGCGCCCGATTCCCATAATGCCAAGCGCCTGGAATTTGTCTTGGCATCCTATCCGCGCGATGAATTGTTCCAAAGCTCTGAGGACGATTTATACCGGATTGCGACCGGGGTAGCACAAGCTTTTGACAGGCCGCGTACCCGCATGTTTGTGCGCAAAGATCCGTTTAACCGCTTTGTCTCGGTATTGGTTTATGTACCGCGCGAAAATTATAACACCTCAGTGCGCCAAAAAGTAGGCGCAAGTTTAAGTGCGGCCTGGAAAGGCCGGGTCTCGGCTTTCTATCCCCAATACAGCGATTCTCCTATGGCGCGGGTGCACTTTATTATCGGGATGGATCCGGATAATGATGAAAATCCTGACTTAGCCGCACTCGAAAAGGAAGTCGCCAGCTTAAGCCAGCCCTGGAGTGCAGGCCTGCAAGCCCAAGCGGAAGCACACGAAAACCGGGATATTAGCGCTAGGTTAAGTGCATACAAGTACGCGTTTTCTGCCGCCTATCAAGCCAGTTTTGACGCTCAGGAAGCCATTGAAGATATTGTTGCTATTGAAGCGATGAACGGCATAAAACCGACATCTGTTCGCGTTTATACGCGTAGTGATGATGGGGAAAAAGTACTTCGGGCTAAGTTTTATAGCCAAAACCAGCAGCTTGAGCTGTCAGATGTTATGCCGATTTTTAACAATATGGGTCTGCATGTGGTGCGGGAAACAGGTTACAATATTTCCCCTAAGGATACGGAAAACACCTGGGTACATGATTATGAAATGCGTTTGGATTATACGCCGGAAGATCGCTTGGGTCTCGAAGAAGCTTTTTGTGGGGCTTTCTTGTCGATTTGGCATGGTCAAAATGAGGACGACGGCTTTAATGCGCTGGTACTTCCCCAAGCCGTACATTGGCGGCAGGTGGCGGTATTGCGGCTTTTGGCGCGTTACCGCAAGCAGTCTGGGCTGGATCCGTCTGAGCATGTCCAAATCGAAGCACTAGCCAGCTATCCGAAAATCACAGGGCTTATGCTTGAGTTGTTTCGCACGAAATTTGATCCGTCCGCTCATACGTCTATGGATTCCCGTAGCGAAAAAGCAATGGGTATTGAGAAAAAAATGTTTGCGCAGATGGATAAGGTGGCATCCCTAGACCATGACCGGGCTTTGCGCCGTATGGCTTTGGTATTGCAAGCGGCTTTGCGGACAAATTTTTATATTACAGACAAAGACGGCAAGCCGCATCCATTTATTTCTCTGAAAATCAACAGCCAGGCCGTGGAAGCCCTACCCGCACCGAAACCCTACCGCGAGATATTTGTCTGGTCCCCAAGGGTGGAGGGCGTACATATCCGCTTTGGCCCCGTAGCGCGCGGCGGGTTGCGTTGGTCGGACAGGCGTGATGATTTTCGTACCGAAGTACTTGGTCTGGTGAAAGCGCAACAGGTGAAGAATGCAGTGATTGTGCCTGTGGGTTCCAAGGGTGGCTTTTTCCCGAAAAAACTGCCTGTTGGTGGTAGTCGCGACGACGTTTTCGCCGAGGGTATTGCCGCCTATACGCAATTTATTAGCGGGCTTTTAGACATAACCGACACCTATAAAGGTCAAGATACTGTCGCGCCGGCGGACGTGGTCTGCTGGGATGACCCTGATCCGTATCTGGTTGTCGCAGCTGATAAAGGTACGGCAACATTCTCGGATATTGCCAACGGCATTGCAGCTGATTACGGTTTCTGGCTCGACGATGCATTTGCCTCCGGTGGCTCGGTTGGTTATGACCATAAGGCTATGGGCATCACGGCCAAAGGTGGTTGGGAAGCGGTCAAACGGCATTTCCGCGAGATGGGCAAGGACATCCAAACGCAAGAATTTGATGTTATCGGAATTGGTGATATGTCGGGTGATGTGTTTGGAAACGGCATGTTATTGTCCAAGAAAATTCGCTTGGTGGCGGCTTTTGACCACCGCGATATTTTTATAGATCCCGACCCGGATACGGCCAAGACATTCAAAGAGCGGGCGCGCTTGTTTGATGTGCCGCGCTCAAGCTGGCAGGACTATAATAAGAAGCTGATTTCCAAGGGCGGTGGTATCTTCTCGCGCTCTTCCAAGTCTATCGCTCTCACACCGGAGATCCAGAAATTGACGGGGCTGTCCGCAGGCAGTGTCACGCCCAATGAGTTGATGAAGGCTTTGCTCAAATCCCAGTGTGAGTTATTGTGGTTTGGCGGCATTGGCACCTATATAAAAGCCAGTTCGCAGAGCCATGATGATGCTAGTGACAAAGCAAATAACCCAATAAGAATTAATGGTTTGGATTTGAAAGCCAAGGTCATTGGTGAGGGGGCTAATTTAGGTGTGACCCAGGCAGGGCGCATTGAATTTGCTAAAAATGGCGGGCGGATAAATACGGACGCTATTGACAATTCTGCTGGCGTTGATTGCTCTGATAATGAAGTCAATATCAAGATATTGTTGTCGGGTGCTATTGAAAGCGGCGAGCTAAAAGCCAGCGGTCGTGTCAAGCTTTTAGAGAAGATGACGGATGATGTGTCACGACTGGTTCTGCGTCATAATTATGACCAGACGGGGGGGGTATCCTTGGCGCAAATGTATGCCCGTGAAGAACACCATGGTTATGGTCGGTTTATGGAAGCTCTGGAAGCTGCGGGGAAGCTTGACCGGGAAGTTGAGGGGCTGCCTTCCGGCACAGAGATGCAAAATATTGGTGATAAGGGCGGGCAACTTTCCCGTCCCGAAATTGCGGTTCTCAATGCTTATGCCAAAATCGTATTGTTTGATGATTTGGTGGAAACAGATGTGGCGGATGACCCCTTTTTCAATCAAATGCTGAGGAACTATTTCCCCGCCGCCGTTCAAGGTTTTGACAAGGCGCTAAAAAATCACCGCCTCCGCCGCGAAATCATTATCTCGCGGCTTTGCAACCAAATCGTAGATGTTGGTGGCCCAATATTTATGTCGCGCCTATCTGAGCAAACCAATGGTAGCGCCGACGATATAGCCAAAGCCTTCACAATTGCCTATGAGGTTTTGCAAATTGATAAAATTCGTTCGGCCATCAATAGACTAGACAACAAAATCAGTGCTGAAGCCCAGTTAAGTTTGCAAGCAGAAATTTCGACCGTTTTGCAGCGGGTTATTGGTTGGCTGGTCAGACGCGGTGAGACAGGCTCCATAGACATGCGTATCGCAAGGCGCACAGACGGTCTCACTCATGTAGATGAAAGCTGGGTCAATGTGCTGTCCAGTTATGATAGCCGCCGGGTTGCGAGCCGGATTGGCCGCTTTGTCCGTTCGGGTATTCCAGAGGAACTGGCGGCGGATGTTTCGCTACTCCGCGCGCGGGCGTCCGGTTTTGACGTGGTTGAACTTACGGAAAAAACCGGCTGGCCGATACGCAAGTCTGCGGAATTATTCTACGATATGGGCGGACGTTTTAAAATCGACCGTTTGCGTTCTATGTCCATGAAAGCCAAACCCAAAACCCATTGGGAAGGTTTGGCGCAACAACGCATAGAAGAAGACTATTATGCCGCGCAGGCTGGGTTGGCGTTGGATGCAGCGCGCCTACATATTGACGGCGGCGGCACAGCAAAAGCGAGCACTAAAACTATGATCAAAACATACATTGATAGTAAACCCCATGCAGTTAAGGCCTATGATGCAGCATATTCTAAAATCAACGCATCCGGTGGCTGGTCCTTGGCTAAATTTGCTATCGTGAATGCCCAGCTAAGGGAACTCCTCGCAACCTAAGGGGTGCTTTACATTGAGAGTTATTTTGGTATTAAGATATTTTTGTGCCAAATGGCTGTTGCCAAGGGGATATACATGATTGCACCGACAAGTACAGACCGTGGGCAACCGTTGGTACGCGGACTGTTTGAAACACTTATCGAAGGGTTGGAGTACGCGGCTAGGTGCGATACGGGGTTTAATTTTTACACTGGTAAGGGCGATCTGAAAACCCGTTTGCCGTATGCGGAGCTTCGTGACCGAGCGGTTGAGACTGCAAAGCGTCTTGTGCCCCTGACAGAAGTTGGTGATCGTGTCGGCATTTGTGCGGTCACCAGTGCTGATTTCGTCACTATGTTTTATGCTTGCCAATATGCTGGTGTTATCCCTGCGCCCTTGCCCTTACCCGTTACTTTGGGTGGGCGCGGTAGCTATGAGCGCCAGTTGCAGCGCATGGCAGATACGGGTGATTTTGCCGTACTTCTGGCGCCCGCAAATATGGAGAACATCATTAGCTCGGCGCTCAATGATAATGATATTCCGGTGATTAGTTTTGAAGATTTGGCCAACTATCCGGCTGACGGAGAATTGCGTCCACACGGGCCGGACGGGCCTTGCTATATCCAGTATTCATCTGGTAGTTCCAGTTCCCCCAAGGGGATTATCGGAACCCAGAAAACTGTAGTCGCGAATTGCCTCGGAATGGTTAGCAGTGGCGGTCTTAATGTTAGCGAAGGGGATAGAGCTGCGTCTTGGCTACCTATGTATCATGATATGGGGTTGGTCGGATTTATGATTGGTCCAATGATGACCCAGCTTTCTGTGGACTATCTTGACCCGCAAGATTTTACCCGCCGCCCAATCACGTGGCTCTCCTTAATTAGCAAAAACCGGGCGACATTGTCATTTAGCCCTACATTTGGCTATGAATTATGTGTGCGGCGTTGGCGCGAAGACCGGGAGTTGGATTTATCTAGCTGGAAAGCAGCTGGCATTGGCGGCGATATGGTACAACCGGAACCCCTTAAAGCTTTTGCCAAAACCTTTAAAGATAGCGGTTTTGAAGAGAGTTCTTTCATGCCAAGTTATGGTCTCGCAGAAATTACATTGGGTGCGACGTTCTCGCCGTTCGGCGAAGGCTTGTTGGAAGATACCATAGATATTGACCGCCTTGAGCGTACTGGTGAGGCTGTTCCTGCAACCGATTTAACCCCTGCCGAACACAGACGTACATTTGTAGCTTGTGGCCGCGTTATTCCCGGACATAAGCTTGAAGTCCGCAGTTTTGAGGGCAAGGTTGAAGGGGAACGTAAGGTTGGCCGCATTTGCCTTTACGGCCCCAGTGTCACACCTGGATATTTTCATAATGCTCAGGCTACCCAAGCCGCATTTACCGATGATGGGTGGTTGGATACAGGTGATTTGGGTTATTGGATTGGCGATAAAATTGTTGTCACAGGGCGGTTTAAAGATTTAATATTGTGGCATGGTCGCAATATTTGGCCCCAAGATATTGAGTGGGCGGCCCAAGCGGCGGCCACGAGCCGGTGTGGCCGGGCATGTTCGTTCGCTGTTGGCGGTAGTGGCGATGAGAAAGAGATAATTTTATTATTAGAATGTCGGACACGAAATGAAACCCTGTTAGCAGAAATCCATTCAATGGTAAGCGCGGCTATCCGCTTAGAAATAGGTGCTCCGGTTACTCTGATCCTCGTACCGCGCGGGTCAATGATTGTCACCTCGTCCGGTAAATTGAGCCGCGCCCGTGTGCGCGAAAAGTACTTAAGCGGTGCTATACTGAACTTGCAAGCGGATGTGACCGTTCGGTTAATAGACGAACATCGAGGCATTTCGTAAAAGTGTCTCAGAAAATCGTAGCTCTCACGGGTGGCACAGGATTTGTTGGTCGTGCTGTCATACGCGAACTGTTATCACAAGGGTATTTGATCAAGGCTCTGGTGCGTCCCGGCTCAAGCGGCAATGCCATTCAACACGATAATATCAATTGGATCGAGGGGACGCTCGATAATCCCATTAGCGAAATATCCCTGTGTGCGGGCGTAGATACTGTCATTCATATGGCTGGGTTGGTGACTGCGCGCACCAAAGCTGAGTATTACAAAATCAATGCAGATGCCGTTGGCACCTTGGTGCAGGCGGCGGCTCGCGCCAAAGTTAAACGGTTTGTGTATTTGTCGTCCTTGGCGGCGCAGCAGGCAGAACTGTCTGATTATGCAGGCTCTAAGCGGGCAGGTGAGGGGCAATTGGCGCGCAAGCTTGGTTCCATGAAGGGGGTCGCTGTGCGCGCCCCCGCCGTATTTGGCGCTGAAGATAAGGCCACCGCGCCGTTTTATGCGTTGATCAAAAAAGGCTGGTTGCCTGCACCCGGAGGGCGGAATTGGCGGAAGCGCAAAATAGGTTTGGTGCATGTCGACGATTTGGCGCGGTTCCTAACGCGTGCTTGTCTGGATGGTTCATGTGATGGACGTACAGTGACCACGGCCACCCGAGCTAGAATCACTTGGCCGGAATTTGCTAACGAGTGTGCACTGGCTCTCGGGCGACCTGTGCGGGTATTTCCTTTACCGCTTTCGGTTTTGTACCCGATTGCAGTGATAAATAGTGCTACAAAACGTGCCTTCGGCAAGGGGCATTTGACACTTGGCAAGCTCAAAGAATTTTTATATGAGGACTGGAGTGTCCCTGTTGAAAATGAGGCACAAACAGTGTTGCAATCGGCTCTAAAACAAACGATACTAGATGATTAATCACAATTGTACCAAAGCCAAAAAGAGCTAAAAATGCCTAAACCAACTCCCGGTCAAATTTTCGACAAAATTTGTGAACTGCTTGTTCAATATAATCCAAAAAACCATGTCATCACCCTGCAAAGTAGTATTGTCACGGATCTGGAAGTGGATTCGACCGCCGTGTTTGATTTGATCATGGGCTTGGAGGATTTCTACGATATTTCAATTCCCATGGAAATGGTTAGCGATATTAAAACCGTCGGCGAATTGGTCAACTCTACGCGCCAGTTAACGCAAGAGTAATCCTGTGGATATTTTTGATAAATTCTCGACCCTGCAATCGCGTACCGATTTGGTGAACAGGCTTGGGGTTGACCCGTTCGGTGTTAAATTTGACGACATAACAAATGCGACGCGCGGACGCATTGGCAACCGCTCTATTGTGCTTGCGGGCACTAATAATTATCTGGGTTTGACGTTTGACCCGGATTGTATGGATGCCTCTATCAATGCGATTAAAAATTACGGTACGGGGACTACGGGTTCGCGGATTGCTAATGGGTCGTATACGGGACATGTGGATTTGGAAGATGCCCTCGCCAAACATGCGGGCATGGCCAGCGCCATTATTTTCTCAACAGGTTACCAAACAAACCTGGCCGCTATCGCTACGCTTGCTGGGCCAAAAGACGTGTTGTTCATCGATGCGGATAGCCATGCTTGTATTATTGATGGTTGCCGCCTGAGCGCCGCCCCGACAATAAGGTTTCGCCATAATTCTCCTTCTGATCTGGATAAACGACTGACGCGTCATAACAATAGCGAGGGCAAAATAGACGGCGGGATTGCACTCGTGGTCATCGAGGGTCTGTATTCCATGTTCGGCGACCGCGCGCCCATAGCCGAGTTCGTAGATGTTTGTAAGAAGCACGGTGCCTATCTCTATATTGATGAAGCACATTCGTTCGGCGTATTTGGCTCCACAGGTTGCGGTCTAGCCGAAGAAGAGGGTGTCCTCGACCAGGTTGATTTCATCTCTGGTACGTTCTCCAAAAGCCTAGCCTCTATTGGCGGGTTTTGCCTCTCCAAGCACAAGGGGTTCGAAATAACCCGCAAGGCCATGCGCGCTTATATGTTCACGGCTTCACCGACCCCGTCCAACGTAGCGGCGGCGCGGGCGGCTCTTGACAAGATCGCCGAAAAGCCGGAACTTCGCGATAATCTCCGCGACCGGGGTTTGCAGCTTCATAAAGGTCTAACCGAGCTTGGGTTTGATTTATGCGGCCCGCCCGGCCCGATTATCGCTGTGCGCCGTCCCAATGAGGTGGTCGCGGCTACGGAATGGAATTGGCTGCTCGAAGAGGGTGTTTACGTTAATTTAGCCGTTCCGCCCGGCACCCCTCAGTCCAGCTCACTCCTGCGTATTAGCCTCTCCGCCGCCCATACCAAAGACGATATTAATATCATCCTTAAGGCGTTTAAGGATATGCAAGGGCAGGGTGAGGCGCTTATGGCAAAGGTGCAAGCTGTCATGGCTACGGGTTAGCCGGAATTTCGGTTCTTCCAGCACAAAATGCGCCGTAAAGCCCTGCCTTACCTGCGGATATTGTTTTCGTTATTTGCGGCCTAAAACGCTATAAACGCCGTGCTTTGAGATATAGCCGCGAAAATTCGCGAATATACGTTAGCGCAGAGAAACCGCGCATATATTTATTGTTCTTCAGCCAATTGAAACGTCCGGCACAACCAAAAACCCGGACGTCCATACCGCAATCGCCAGCATGGATAAGGCTGTTAGATACGCAAATAGTCCGCGCATCTATTTGTTTTTTTGACTTCGGTATTTCACCGCCAAGAATCAAAACCAAAAAACCGTAATGTAAAAATACCTCAGGCACATTCGCGGTTAAACCTGCAAATACACAGATACGCTGACCGACTGGCTCAATTAAGAGACCCGCAATAATCACCGCGCCCAAGTTCAGGCTCCAAAGCAAAATTAAAATTATGTCCAAAGTAAATTTTTCCATGCTTGCACTATGGCAGGAGATACTAAGCCGTGGATGTAGTTTTGTATTTTAATTAAAATAGGTAGTTAATACAGTGGGTTAATGTGTTTCAAGCCATGGAGAAATCAAGGGTTTATCTCGGCATTGTATAGAGTGATAACGTTGTTTTTGATTGTATTAAATTTCTACAACAGATAAAAGCACCATTTATACAAGAGGTAAGCGTGAAAAAAACCAAGAGAAATTGTCCAGTATGCGGCATAAGTAAATTCAAATCTTTGAGCAAACTCAGCCATCCCGAATGGAATACAGTGCTGTGCGAGGCCTGCGACATGGTCTATCTAGATGCGGCTCCAGATTATGAAAGCTTGAGCGTGGACATGGCTTGGACAAAGCAATTTGCTATTGAAAAAAAACGTCGTAAGCAAAAAGAGCCTATTATTGCGTGGCTAGATGCCAAGACGCGCTGGCGGCTGCACCTTTTTCGTGATGATGAATGGGCCTATATTGCAAAGCGCGTCAAGGGCGGGAATGTACTGGATGTGGGGTGCGGCGGTATTAATAACGTTCCGAAGCAGTTCGTGCCTTACGGTATCGAAATTGAGAAGGAAGCCGCAGAGATTTCCGACGCTTTAATGCGGGAGCGTGGGGGTTATGTTGTTCACGCGCCAGCAATCGAGGGCATTACCCAATTTGAGGACAATTTTTTCGACGGCATTATTATGCGTTCATATCTGGAACACGAGGCTGTCCCGCGTGAAGTGCTCGCCGCTAGTTATGCCAAGTTGAAACCGGGCGGGGTTATCTATGTGAAAGTGCCCAACTTCGATACGATTAATCGGTTGGTGCGCGGCATAGATTGGTGTGGGTTCAGGTTTCCCGACCATTTGAACTATTTCGGTATCAACACCATGCAAAAATTAGCCGCACTCGAAAACTATCAATTTTCCCTGTTAAATAAGATGACCCGCTACACCAATGATAATTTGCATGCATTTTTGGTGAAGCCACAGATCTAGAGCCTGAGCCTAGCTATATTGTCATCCCGGGCTTGCCCCGGGATCTCATCGCTTGCGGCGAGTACGAGACCCCGGATCAAGTCCGGGGTGACAGGCGGGGTAATATTTTTAAAACTGAACCCGATTAAACGCGAAAGGCTCTAGCCTAGTTGTATTTGCGTTCGCCGTTCTCGAAATACTCTTGGCGGCTTACCGGGTCGTAGTAATAATAGCGTCCGGTATTGCGATCAAAAAACTGGCGCTTGTCGATGTTTTGCGTTTTTACAGGGGCTGGCACATTTTGTTGGCGACTGTAATCGTTATCATAAGTGCGGTTTTTAGGCTCAGCGCCACAACCACCGTCTTCGCGGCAACCCGCATAAGCACCACCAGCACCACCGATAACTGCACCGATAAGCGCGCCGGACTGGCCGTCGCCGTCGCCTGCATTATTGCCGATAATCGCACCAGCCGCTGCACCAGCGAGGGCGCCGAGCGCACCTTTTTTCAAGGTATTGTCATTGCCATTCGTGGTCTCACAACCTGCTAAAGCCAAAACACCGGATAGTGCTATCACTGTTACCAAAGTTTTCTGTTTGAAATTTATCATGTTTTTTCTCTTTCATAGGTTAATAAACTCAACCCCTCCAACATACCATTCTAGCAAAACGAAAATGAACGGGACATAAACCCCGCATTACAATGTGTTCATGTACCTTTAAAGCGGTCATCCCGGGCTGGACCCGGGATGACAATAGTGTTGTTTTCCGTGCCAGCTTTCTTCCCAAAAATAATCTGATCATTGGACAAAATAACGCATTGCATTTGTTTGCGTCCAAGCCTAGTTTGCCCTCGAAAATAGTTGTTGGGGGAGTGAGTCCTCCTGTGCATATAAATGGTGAAATAATCGGTATGTTTACTGGCCTACAAGTCGTCTATTCTTCAACTCCCGAAACCTATTCGGCGTATCTTTTGGAATATTTGCCAGCAGTTATCCTGTTGGCTATTGGTTTGGTGATTTCGCTGGCGTTTTTGATGATGGCCAAGATTTTCGCCCCCAGCAGCCCAGACGCAGAAAAAGTATCCACATATGAGTGCGGCTTTAACGCATTTGACGATAGCCGCATGAAATTTGATGTGCGGTTTTATTTGGTGGCCATATTGTTCATTATATTTGACATTGAGGTAGCGTTTTTGTTCCCGTGGGCCGTGTCCATCGACAAAATTGGCGTTTATGGGTGGGCCGTGGTGATGTTGTTCTTGTTCGAGCTAGCCGTTGGCCTTGCCTATGCATGGAAGAAAGGGGCCCTTGATTGGGAATAGATTATGTCCAATATCCTTGTAAACGAAACCCCGACTTATGACCCAAAAACCCATGATGCGTTTTATGATGGCCTGTCCGATCAATTGGCCGATAAAGGTTTTTTGGTCGCCCCCGCCGATAGCTTAATAACATGGGCACGCTCTGGTTCTCTGATGTGGATGACATTCGGGCTTGCCTGTTGCGCCGTCGAGATGATGCAAGCCGCCATGCCGCGCTATGATATAGAGCGCTTCGGCTTTGCCCCCCGCGCCTCCCCGCGTCAAAGCGATGTGATGATTGTGGCCGGAACGCTGACCAATAAAATGGCACCGGCTCTGCGTAAGGTTTATGACCAAATGCCGTTCCCGCGCTATGTAATCTCTATGGGCTCATGCGCCAACGGCGGCGGGTATTATCATTATTCCTACGCCGTAGTGCGCGGTTGCGACCGGATTGTTCCGGTCGATATATATGTGCCGGGCTGTCCGCCAACTGCGGAAGCTTTGGTTTACGGGATTTTGCAATTACAGAAGAAAATCCACAGAGAAGGCAATATTGAGCGTTAGATATGAGCAATGACCTTGAAAATCTCAAAGACCATATCCTGAGCGCACTGGACAGTTCGCTCAATGGCGCGAGCATCGTCTCTTTTCCTTCGGGCGGCGAATTGACCCTGGATGCGCGGCGCGAGGCTATTATCGCAGTAATTACATTTCTGCGCGATGATCCGCTCTGTAAATTCACCACGCTCATCGACATTTGCGGCGTAGATTATCCGGGGCGCGAACGCCGTTTCGATGTGGTCTATCATCTGCTCTCCATGCAGCTAAACCAACGCATTCGCATCAAAATCACTACAGACGAAAACGCCCCCGTCCACACCATGATAGGCGTCTATCCGGCGGCCAATTGGTATGAACGCGAAGCCTTTGATATGTACGGCATAGTCTTCGACGAACATCCGGATTTGCGCCGCCTGCTGACCGATTACGGTTTCGAAGGCCACCCCCTACGCAAAGATTTCCCACTGTCAGGTTTCGTAGAAGTCCGCTACGACGAAGAACGCAAATCAGTAATCTACGAAGCCGTGAACTTACCGCAAGAATTCAGAGATTTCGATTTCATGTCTCCGTGGGAGGGGGCTAAGTATGTGATGGATGAAGATGAGAAGGGGGAGGGTGCGTGATGTTTTTTAGGAAAGCAGGTATTGGTTTAGTATGGGGTGCTACGGTCTTTTGTTTTTGGATTCCGGCTGTTGCTCAATCTACATCTCCAACTTTATTGGATCGGCCAGAAGTAAAAGCAATGCTTGCAGCAAGAATGGCAAAAATTCGTAATGTTTCTGATGGTGAATTTGAGGCTGCGGTAAAGCGCGGCGTATATCAACTTGACACAGGGTTGAGTTCTATGTCGAAAAAAGACATGAAGCGATTGGCTAGGCTTGGTGAAGTAATTTGGGGTGATTGTGCAATTTATGCTGAGTTTGGTGCAGGTGAAGCAAAAGCTACAAGTGGTTCTGATAAGAAAGCTCTTGGGCGATATAATGATGAGAGATTGAGGCAGCGGCTGTTTGAGTATTTAAAATCGACCTTGAGTTCCCATGCTTCATACCGAAAAAACAGCAAGTTAGATGCAGATGTTTTCAAGGGTGGTGCCCTAGGGAAAGAGGATGTTGATACCCGTTTAACTATGGCGATGGGTGGGTTGAAGTGTCAGTTGGATATGGATAAAAGGAAATTGACTGGGAATTTTGAACACGTTTACGAGTTCTATGCATCGGGGATGAGTGCGGCTGATCTTTACCGTCGGGAGCCGAATAGTGACTGACCCAACCCAAAATATAGACCGTAATCTCATGATTAATTCCAGCACAAGGCTTGGCATGTCACATTGGCATTCAAGCCCCTCACCTTGTTCCTCTCCCCAAAGGAGAGGAGGCGGTGATTTGCGGGCTTTTGTGTCCTTGAATGTTTTTTTTGATGCTGGCGTCTATCACCGTAAGAATGAGAATAATATGGAATTTGCGCCAGCGTCTCCTCTCCCATGGGGAGAGGAACAAGGTGAGGGGGTAAGATGTTTGCGGGGAGGTTCTTATGACTGACCTAGAGCAAATCTCCGACCGGAAATTTACCATTAATTTCGGGCCGCAGCATCCTGCGGCGCATGGTGTGCTTCGGCTTGTGCTTGAGCTTGAGGGGGAAATTGTTGAGCGGGTTGATCCGCATATTGGGCTTTTGCACCGGGGTACGGAAAAGCTGATTGAGCACAAGACTTATATGCAGGCTATTCCGTATTTTGATAGGCTGGATTATGTGGCGCCTATGAACCAGGAACATGCGTTTTGTTTGGCGGTTGAGAAGCTGATGGGTGTTGAGGTGCCGCGCCGGGCGCAATTCCTTAGGGTTTTGTGGTCGGAAGTTGGGCGGATTTTGTCGCATATTTTGAACGTGACCACACAGGCCATGGACGTTGGTGCGCTGACGCCGCCGGTTTGGGGTTTTGAAGAGCGCGAAAAGCTGATGGTGTTTTATGAGCGGGTTTCTGGCTCGCGTCTGCATGCGGCTTATTTCCGCGTTGGTGGTGTGCACCAAGACATGCCGCCGGATTTGATCGACGATATGCGGGATTGGTGTAAGCAGTTTCCGCAGAAAATGCGCGATATTGAAACGCTTTTGACCGACAACCGGATCTTCAAACAGCGCAATGCTGATATTGGTGTGGTGTCCCAGCAAGATGCGCTGGACTGGGGCTTTAGCGGCGTCATGGTGCGCGGTTCTGGCATGGCGTGGGATTTACGCCGTTCGCAGCCTTACGAAGTTTATAGCGAGCTTGAGTTTAAAATACCTCTCGGCAAACACGGCGATTGTTATGACCGTTATCTCTGCCGCATGGAAGAAATGTACGAAAGCTGTAAAATCATTGAGCAATGTCTGGACATGATGCCGGAAGGGCCGGTTTTGTCGGATGACCACAAAGTCACACCGCCGCGCCGTGCCGACATGAAGCAAGACATGGAAGCGCTGATCCAGCATTTCAAGCTTTATACCGAGGGTTTTAAAGTGCCAGCGGGCGAGGTTTATACCGCCGTCGAAGCCCCCAAAGGTGAGTTCGGAGTTTATCTAGTGTCGGACGGGTCTAATAAGCCGTACCGTTGTAAAATTCGCGCGCCGGGCTTTCCGCATTTGGCGGCCATGGATTACTTGAATAAAGGCCATATGTTGGCCGATGTAGCGGCTATTTTAGGGTCGTTGGACATTGTTTTCGGAGAGGTTGACCGATGAAATTTGGTGTTTTCGGTATTGTTGTAATGGTGGGCGCGGTTTTGGCTGGGTGTGGGAGTAAGGCTGTCAAGGATACTGACTTGCAGGCAAAGGCCGTGGCCTTGGCGCCGCTGGAAAATGTGGTTGTTGCCAGTTCGAGGTTTTTGACGTGCGTAGAGCGCGGCGCGGGCGTGGCATGTTTTACTTGCGAGATTGCCCAGTATGATGAGGGCAGTGCGGGCATTGCCACCAAAGCCGCCTATATGCGGCATGAATTTGATGGTGTTGATTCTGGTTATAAACATAAGCTTTCTACTGAGATTTCAGGCCGAAAGCTAAGAGCTGATGAGCGCAAATTGGTCAATGCCAAGACTGAATTTGCCGAAGCCACAAGGTGGTGCGGCGAGCGCGGCTTGGGCACTAATTATATGCTCAAGGACGAAATGGCTAAAGTTTTCGGAGATGGGTAATGAGTGCGCGTAGGCTAGCTAAGGAGCAGCCGGACAGTTTTGTGCTGTCAACGGCATCCAAAAAAGAGATTGGTAAGTGGGTCAAAAAATACCCCAAGGGTCGACAAGCATCGGCGCTTATTCCGGGGCTTTGGATTGTGCAAAAGCAAGCGGGTGGCTGGTTGCCTGCCCCTGCGTTGGAGGCTGTGGCCGAACATTTGGACATGCCCTATATCCGCGTTTACGAAGTGGCGACATTTTACACCATGTTCAATCTTGCGCCTGTGGGTGAGCATCATATTCAATTGTGCGGTACAACGCCGTGCTGGTTGCGCGGTGCGGGTGATTTGAAAAAAGTCTGTGAGAGTAAGATTGGGCCGCAAAAGCACGGCGGGACTACGGTCAGTGCAGACGGTAAATTAAGTTGGATAGAAGTCGAGTGTCTTGGTGCTTGTGCCAATGCCCCCATGGTGCAGATTAGTAATGCGGACGGCGATGATTATTACGAAGATCTGGACGTCGAGAATTTTGGCGTATTGCTGGACGATTTGGCTATGGGGCGCAAAGTGTCGCCGGGGCCGCAAAACACCCGCCACACATCAGAACCGATTACAGGCGCAAAAACCCTCAATACCAAAGGCCTCTATAATAAAGTCAAGAAAAAGAAATTGCCGAATACTGGAAAAGCTAAAGCGGGGGTGAAGTGATGATTAGTTTGTCCCGTCAACATCAATACCCCTCACCTTGTTCCTCTCCCAAAAGGAGAGGAGGCGTTGGCTCGTCTACCATTATATTTGCAAATTTGTGGAGTAGGTTCGCTAACCTTAACCTCTCCCATGGAGAGAGGTGCGCGGCAGCGGGTGAGGGGGTAAGTTGCTTGCTTGGAGGTTCTCATGGTTGAGCTTCTTCAGGATAAAGACCGGATATTCACCAATCTGTACGGGCTTCAGGACTGGAAGCTTGAGGCGGCTATGAAACGCGGGGCTTGGCTTGGGACGAAGGAAATCCTTGAGCAGGGGCGCGAATGGATTATTGACAATATGAAAGCGTCTGGCTTGCGCGGGCGCGGCGGGGCGGGTTTTCCGACCGGGCTTAAATGGTCATTCATGCCCAAGGAAGTGACGAACCGCCCGCATTATCTGGTGGTTAATGCCGACGAGAGTGAGCCGGGGACGTGTAAAGACCGCGAAATGCTGCGCCACGACCCGCATCTCTTGCTTGAGGGCTGTCTGGTTGCGTCTTTCGCTATGCAAGCCCATGCTTGTTATATCTATGTGCGCGGCGAATATATCCAGGAACGTAACCGTTTACAGGCGGCCATTGATCAAGCTTATAAAGCAGGGTTGGTCGGCAAGAATGCGTGTGGCTCTGGTTGGGATTTTGATGTCTATATGCACCACGGGGCGGGCGCGTATATTTGCGGCGAAGAAACCGCATTATTGGAGAGCCTAGAGGGCAAAAAAGGTCAGCCGCGTCTCAAGCCACCATTTCCTGCCAATGCGGGTCTGTACGGCTGTCCGACCACGGTCAATAATGTGGAAAGTATCGCCGTTGGGCCGACGATTTTGCGCAGGGGTGCGGCTTGGTTTAAAAGTTTTGGCCGCGATAATAATGCGGGTACCAAAGTGTTTTGTATCTCTGGCCATGTTAATGCGCCGTGTAATGTGGAGGAGGCTTTGTCTATCCCCATGAAAACCCTGATTGAAGAATATGCGGGCGGGGTACGCGGGGGATGGGATAACCTTAAATGCGTTATACCGGGCGGCTCGTCCGTGCCGCTCTTGCCGCGCGAAATTTGCGACGAAGTGCTGATGGATTTTGATGCGCTGTCGGCGGTTAAATCCGGGCTTGGGACTGCGGGCATGATTGTCATGGATAAATCAACCGACGTGGTGGCGGCGATTGCACGGCTTTCATATTTCTACAAACACGAAAGCTGCGGCCAGTGTACGCCGTGCCGCGAAGGCACGGGCTGGATGTGGCGGGTCATGGAACGCATGGTATCGGGCGAAGCCGAAACCAGCGAAATCGACATGTTGCTGGATGTGAGCAAGCAGGTCGAAGGCCACACAATTTGCGCCCTGGGTGATGCGGCGGCCTGGCCAATCCAAGGCCTAATAAGGCATTTCCGTCCAGAGATTGAAGAGCGGATAAATAATTATAGAGCAAACAAGCCCGTGTTTGTTTCGCAAGTGGCAGCGGAGTAGGGATATGGTTGAAAAATTTGAAAGTAATGTATTGCGGCTTTTGCGGGAAATTCGTGCCGAAGTTAAAAAGCTGAAAGACGTGAGTAAATAATGAAATCGGTAATTCAACCTCTTAACTCCGCTCATACCCAGCTTGACTGGGTATCCAGTTTCTTATCTAAAGATGTGCGGCTTTGCCGCTCTTTATGCGCTGGATACCCAGTCGTAGCTGGGTATGAGTGGGGGAGTGGGGAGGTGTTGGGGGTGTATCATGACTGATCTACGCAAGGTAAATATTGACGGGCAAGAGATTGAGGTTCCGGGGGATTATACGCTGATGCAGGCTTGCGAAGCCGCCGGGGCGGAAATTCCGCGCTTTTGCTATCATGAGCGTTTGAGCGTGGCTGGGAATTGCCGCATGTGTTTGGTGGAATGGGTCGGTGCGCCCAAGCCGCAAGCGTCTTGCGCCCTGCAGGTCAAAGATTTGCGCCCCAACCGCGACGGCACGCCGGCTAATATTCGCACGGATAGCGAGACCGTCAAAAAAGCCCGCGAGGGTGTGATGGAATTTTTGTTGATAAATCATCCGCTAGATTGCCCCATTTGCGACCAAGGCGGGGAATGTGATTTGCAAGATCAAGCCATGGGTTATGGTCGGGATACATCTCGCTATAATCTCAATAAGCGGGCGGTAGACGATAAATATATGGGGCCACTTGTGGCGACAGTGATGACACGCTGCATTCAGTGTACGCGCTGTGTCCGCTTTATCACCGAAGTTGCGGGCGTGTCGGAAATTGGTCTGGCGTCGCGCGGGGAAGATGCGGAAATTACCACTTATCTGGAAAAATCCCTGACGTCGGAAATGTCCGGCAATATTATTGATTTGTGTCCGGTCGGGGCGCTGACCTCCAAGCCTTACGCCTTTAATGCCAGACCTTGGGAGTTGGAACCGACGGAAACCATTGACGTGATGGATGCGGTTGGCGCCAATATTCGGGTCGATAGCAGAGGCGGTGCCGTATTGCGGATTGTACCTGTGATTAACGACGATATTAACGAAGAATGGATTTCCGATAAAACCAGATTTATCTGGGACGGGCTTGGTCGACAAAGGCTGGACAAACCTTATGTACGCAAACAGGGCAAATTGGTCGCTACGTCG